>CEAO01004482.1_pt1 | contig 7514 bp, 4 predicted proteins | sample 557631 | NCBI WGS metagenome assembly CEAO01 (sample SAMEA3182049, study PRJEB8094) | gut metagenome | biome: human; feature: gut; material: Stool; isolation source: human stools | place: Canada | collected 2012-02-08 | reverse complement strand
TTCTCGAAATCGCCGTCAAGGCCGATGCCGCCGATCTCGAAGCGCTGAAAGCCGTGAGCGTGGAGGCGGGCCGGACCGTGGCCGACAAGGTGACCGAGAAGTCGGGACAGACCGGCGAGAAGGTCGAACTGGTATACTATGCCAAGATCGAGGCGCCGATGTGCGTGACCTACATTCATACGAACCATAAGCTGGGCGTGCTGGTCGGCTTCAACAAGGAGATCGCCATGGAAACGGCCAAGGATGTGGCCATGCAGGCTGCCGCTATGGCTCCCATTGCGATCGACCGGGGCGACTGCGATCCGGCTGTCGTCGAAAAGGAGCGCGAAATCGGCCGCGAGCAAGCCCGTTTGGACGGCAAGCCCGAGGCCATGCTCGACAAGATTGCCGAGGGCAAGGTGAACAAGTTCCTGACCGAGAATACGCTGCTCAACCAGCCTCTCGTGAAGAACAACAAGATTTCGGTCGGCGCCTACATCAAGCAGGCCGACGCCGAAGCCACCGTGGTCGCCTACAAGCGTTTCTCGCTGAACGATTAAGGCTTGTAGCGGAAGACCGCTTCGGAACGTAAAGGAGGACGGGACATGAACATGTCCCGTCCTCCTTCGCTTTTCGCCTGTTTTCGTCGGGAACGCACCGTCGAATCGCCATGTCGTTGGGAGCGCGCGGGACTTCGATGGCGTACGTTCGCGGCGGATATCCTTGAGTTGAAACCGTGCAGAAATAAAAAAAACGCGGCTGACACATGGCTCAATCGCCGCAAAAGCGATTAGCTACATCCCGGTCCGAGCGCGGAGCCTCGGTATTCTCGTTTTTTTTCGCCGGCCCGGGGTGGAACCGTCTGCCGGAATTCCAGTCGGCGGGAAAACCGGTCGAGTTTCCGGAGAAGACTAAGAAACGGGCTTCTTATTTGATTCCGCAGAGTCCGATATGTCCGGAAAAAATTTTAATTTTGAACCGAGTTCCGTGCGTCCGGTGGTTTCCGGCAAGGAACGTTGAACGAGATGAAAATGACGCTGAAACGCGCGAATTGGGCATGTTTGCTGGCATTCGTCCTGATATTCGCCGCCTGTAAGAAGGAAAAGGAGGAGGAGGTCGTACCCGAGCCGATCGTCGGCGTGACGGTCGAAAACGGCGATGCGGACGTGACGATCGACCAGCAGGAGAAAAGGATCGATGTGACGTTCTATGCCTACTGCGATCTGAGCGAGGTACTGGTGTCTTTCGACCTGATCGAGGGAGCGCAGATGTTCATCCCTTATCTGAAAGATACCGTCTACATGGACCTGTCGAAGGAGAAGGGGGCTACCGTAGCGGCCCGTGTTGACGGGCAAACGGTCGTGTATACGATGTTCGCGACGATAGAATACGCTCTCGCGGGAGTTCAGGTCAAGGCGGAGGATGTCGACGGAGAGGTCACGCTCTATCGGGAGGATCGGGTGGTCCGTGTCGTTTTTGACCGGCCCGTCGATCTGAGCCGTGTCGACGTGACTTTCCTGCTCGGTGCATCCGGCACGTTGGTCGATCCGCAGTCCAATCCGGTCACGATGGACCTGACTGAGCCGGCGCGGTTCACGGTCGCTTCCGAGCGTGCCGGGGAGACCGTCTATACGATCGAGGCCGAAATCGATATGGGGTTCGTCGTTCCCGACGGGTGGACGGAGGTCAAGGATTACGAATTGCCGTATTACATGCGTCTTTATCGTGCCGACGATCTGTCGGGGGCCGAGGCTTATGCTCTGGTGGCCGATACGAATGCCGTGTTTACGGTGACCGGAGGAGGCGTCATGCGGCAGGCTACGATGCCCGAGTATTACGAGCGGAACTCTTCCTCCGTCGCTTTGATCAACGGCGGTACGGGGGACGACCTGCTGGTTGTCGACGGAATGCTCGTTCAGGGAAAAACCGACACGACGTATGCCGCGGCGGGAGCGGCGGCCGGAGATACCTGTCTGATCGGCAATGCGGAAATTCGGGACGGGAAAGCATATATCGGCGGAAGCGAGGCTCGCTACGCCATGGCGGCCCGGAGCGTTCTGATCCGTGACGGCGTGGAGATTTCCGTCGAGACGGAGGAGGAGCTGGCGGCCCGTTCGGCGATGGGTGTGACGTCCCGGGGCGACATCGTGCTGATGATATGTTCCGCATCCGCTCTTCAGGGCGGAGTGGGAGTGGAGACCGTTCGCGACGCGATGGCCGGTTTCGGCTGTGCCGAGGCCGTCGAGCTGGAGGGCGGAGCCGCTGCCTGCCTTTTCTTAGACGGAGAGCGGTTGCTTCCCTCGGTCGGAGAGTATGTGCCGCTCAGTTGCGTCGGCCTGATGAGATAGCTTGCCGTCGGGGACGGGGCGGGCCCGAATCCTTGGCATACATTGCCCGGAAACCGGGCGTAGATATCGATGAGTTTCTCGTTTCGCAGCCCGACAACGGGCGAGCAGGCGCTCGAGATCGCCGACCAGCTGATCCCATCGGGCGCGATCGATATCGTCGTGATCGACTTCGTGGTTATGCTGACGCCCAAGGCCGAGACGGACGAATCGAAAACGGGGCCTTCAGACCCGGCAAATGTCTTAAGCGCTGCGCAAACTGACTGCCGGTATCGGTAAAACCCGCACGATCCGCATTTTCATCGACTGACTGCCGTTAGGCCGAATATCGAGGGCGTTGCGATGGCTCGGCGGCTCGTCTTGCCGTTCGATGACCGGCAGACGTTTTACCGTGCCGGCTGAGGGCGGTACGTTGTTTCCTGCGGTCCGGCAGGCTGGGAATATCCGTTTCCGGCAGTCCGGAACATGCTGTCGTCCCGAAATATTTTCAGAAAAGCGGAATGCTTCGGACGCTTTGCGTCCGGTTGGGCATTTCCGTTCGCGTTCCGGGTTGCGATCGGGTGAAACGGGGAGCCATGCCGGCCTGCGCGGGCGTTATTCTTATCCGACGTTTTCCACTTGTTTCAGTTCGACATACCACAGATAGCCTCTGACCGTCCGGTAGCCCATTCGCCCGAGCAGTCGCATGTACTCCTCGACTTGACGGGTATGCCGGTTGTGTTTCTGGAGACCGAACTTGTAGTCGATGACAACGGCTTCCGCTCCTTTGGTCAGCACGCGGTCGGGCCGGCGGGTCGATCGCTCGCCCGGGACGACGATGTCGTGTTCGTTGCGCACGACGCTCCAGCTGCCGTCGAACCACGATGCGACGATCGGATCGGAAAAGGCCTCGGACAGCAGTTCCCGGATTTTTCCCGCTTCGTTTCGCGATACGGCTCCTTCGGCCAGCATGGCTTCGAGCTGCCGGTCGATCTGCGGCTTGTCGGCCGTGTTCTCGAGCAGTTTGTGCATCAGAATGCCGTAGTTGCGCGGAGAGAGTGGCGCGTGAGCGTCTCCGTCCTCGAAATAGCGTTGCGAGTCGAGCCGGAATCTCAGCCGCGCACCGATTCGCCGGGTAGGATAGGAGGCGACGGGTTCCGGCTCCCGATGCTCCGTATGCAACGGCCGTTCCGGAGTTCCGAAGCGAAAAAAGCGTCCCGCATCGTCTTGGACGACGCTTCCCCTCGTTTCGCCGATTGCGGCGCTTCCGTCGTCCGCGCATTGGATCGCGCTCATGACCAGGCTGCCGATCCGCTGCGTCTCTTTGCCGCCTCGGGGAATCTGGATGTGCAGTTCCTGCTCGGCCCTCGTCGCGGCCACGTAGAATAGGTTGATGTTGTCGATGTGCGAGAAGACCGTTTCGGTATAGAATTCCTCGGCGAAGGCGGACTCTCCGATCAGTTTGCTCCAGCCCAGCGGCATGTGTTTCAGCGAGTCGAACGGCTTTTCGTCGGTCCTGCCCCAGATCAGGCTGCCTGTTTTGGGTTGCAGGCTCCAGTCGCAGTCGGGGAGGACGACCGCTTTGTACTGCAATCCCTTGGCCTTGTGGATCGTGATGACCGTAATGGCGTTGCGGTTGCGAGGAAGGCTGATCGACTGGGCGGCTCCCGTCTCGTCCCACCATTTGAGGAACAGCGGCAAGTCGGCGATTCTCGACGTGCTGAAGGCGTGTACCTGCTCTTGCATGGCCTGAATGTAGGCGATGTCCCGGACTTTCTCGTTCAGACGGTAGTGCAGGACCGTTTCTTCGAATGCCTCCTCGATCGACATCAGGCCGAGCGATTCGATGAATGCCTGCTCGCTTTCGGTCAGCGGCTGCTCGACCGGATTTCCCAGGTAGAGATTGTATACGGCGCGCTTGACCGGCTCGTCGCTGCCTGCGGCGAGCCGGAATACGGAGGCGATGAATCCGGCCGTGTCGCTGTGACCGATCTGAAGCGCTTCCTGCGTTACGACGTCATAGCAGTAGGGAGATTCCGGATGAGTCGATTTGTAGTCGAGCAGCTGTTGCGCTACGGCCGCGCCCTGCGGATTGGTCCGCACGAGTACGGCGATGTCTCCGGCTGCGAAGCCCCGGCTTTGCAAATCTTCGACCGTGCGGATCAACAGCGGCGGATCCGGCTGCTCGCCCTTCTCGTATTCTCGTACGGTCACGTATCCCGCTTCGCGCGTTTTGCTGCACCGTTGCCTTTGGTCTCGGTATGCTTCCGAGAGCATGTCGCTCAGCTCGTCGCGCCGCCCGGGCGAAAGACGGCCGTTTTCGGCCGCTTCTTGTATCATCCGGTTCAGGCGGTCGTTGTCGAGCTGCACGCATGCTTCGATCAGGCTGTTGTTGAACTCGACGACCGTCTTTTCGCTTCGGTAGTTCGTGTCGAGCGACGCGGTCCGCGTGTCTTTGAACCGCGAGGCGACCTGACGGCCCAGAATCCGCCAGTCTCCGCCCCGCCAGCGGTAGATCGACTGCTTGACGTCGCCCACCAGCAGCACCGGTTCGTCCTCGGATTGCGCGACCGCGTTTTCGAGCAGCGGGACGAAATTGCTCCATTGACCCTGCGAAGTGTCCTGAAACTCGTCGATCATGAAACGGGAGAACGTATTGCCGACCTTCTCGTAGATAAACGGCGCGTCGTTGTCTCCCATCAGCTTGCCGAGGATCGCGTTGGTTTCCGAAATCGGTACCAGGTTCTGCTCCGTGCAGATTTCGGCTACTTTCTCCGACAGGTCGTCGAGCAGCGCGAAGCTGCGGTAGTTGGCCGAGAGCAGCCGGGCCGTATTCAGGAAGCGGATGTTGTCGTCGTAGATCGAGCAGAGCTTGGCCAGCAGTCGTCTGAGGGTCGGCACGACGCTCCGTGCCGCTTCTTTCCGGGAGCTTCGGGCCGTAACCCATTTCTCCTCCGATTCGAGGGCGTCGAGCACTCGCTTGCCGTAGGGGGCGATCGTTCCGTCGGCCGTCTTGACGAAATAGCCGACGCATCCGCCTCGGCCATAGGCGAAGTCTTCGGCGGCCAGTCCGGCCGAATCGATGACGGCCAGAGCCTCGGCCGCCGTTTTTTTCATTTCGTTTTCGATCCGGCGGCTCCGGGCGACTGCCGCCGAAACGATGCGCGACAACTCTTCGCGCGATGCCTTGTCGCCGGATACCGCGCGGTATCGTTCTCCGAACAGCTCGCGGCCCAGTTGCGAAATTTCGCCGCGGATGTCCCAGCGGCCGTCCGTGTCGATCTTTTCCTCCACGAAGTGCAACACCCAGTCGCGCAGCGCGCGGTCGACGGCGATGCGGTCGATCAGCCGGTCCGTCGCGCTGTCGAGGATCGAATCCGTCTGGAGCTCCAGATTGAAGTTCAGATCGATCCCGAGTTCCTTGATGAACGAGCGGATGATCCGCTGGAAAAACTTGTCGATCGTCAGGACCGTAAAACGGCTGTAGTCGTGCAGTATCTTCGTGCGCGCGTCCGCCGCGCGCCGGCGGATCGTCTGTCCATCGAGCCCCAGATCGCGTTCCAGATCGCCCATGTAGCCGCTCGGGCTGCCGTTGGCCAGCGCGTTGAGTTCTCCGACGATACGCTGCTTCATTTCTTCGGTGGCCTTGTTCGTAAACGTGACGGCCAAAATGTGGCGGTACAGCTGCGGCGAATCGATCACGCTGCGTATGTATTCGTAAGCCAGCCGGTAGGTTTTTCCCGATCCGGCCGAGGCTTTCAGTATTTTCACTTTTCCCATGTAACAAAAGGAAACTAATCGACGTTAAAGATAAAGAAAAGATTGCCAAGCCCGCATAAAATAGTATATTTGTCATCAGGAATGCGGCCGGTTACCCGGGCCCGTTTCCGGCCGGGGGCGGCGCGGAGCGGGCATAAACGGTTGACATGCCGCTTTTCGCTCAAAACGGAAAAATCGACAGCCATGAAAAAGATGTTCGTAACGGTCGCCTGCGCCTTGCTGTCGCTCGCGGCTTTCGCTCAGCAAAGCGTCAAAAGCGACGAGGGCAAGCCTCTGGTATTCAGCAAGGCCGAGTTTGTCGGCAATCTGACCGTACGGATGATTCGTTCCGATACGGCACGGATCGAGATCAAGCAGAGCCAGTCCGAGAGCAACCGGCTGGACTGGGGAGTCAAGGACGGCAACCTGTTCGTCAAGCTGAAACCCGGCATGAACGGTAAGGCCAGCAGCGCCGAGGTCGTGCTTTATTACGACAGTCTGCAGGCGTTGAAAGCCTCCGCCGCGAACGTGGCCGTCGAAGGTACGGTCTGCGGCGAGGTGCTGAGCGTCGATCTGGCGGCAGGCGCCACGCTCGGCATGGATGTGGCTACGACCGACCTGTATATGAAAGTGGCCGGGAATTCGGCCGCCGACATAACCGGCACGACGAAGTACTATACGCTTTTCGCGACGAGTAAGGCCAAGGTCGACAGCCGGACGCTCGAGGCGATGGACGTCCGCGTCGAGGCGGCTTCGGGGGCCGAAGCTTACGTCTGCGCGACCGAGCGCCTGCAAATGACCAGCGACACGGGAGCCGCGATTTTCTACCGGGGGGAGCCTTCGATTGTCCGTTCCTCCGCGAAAATGATGGGCACGATCAACAGCATCGGCCAATAGGCTTTCTGCGCTTGACTTGTTTCATCGTACCCGCGTGTGCCGTTTCCTGAACCGGAACGGCACATTCGGTTTATACGACCGCATTCGATGAAAGGCTTTATATCCGAATTGGCCGAAAGGCTGTACGACCGTTACGGCGACGAGGTTTCGTCGCTGCGCATGGTGTTTCCGAGCCGCCGGGCACGGCTCTTTTTCAGCGATGCGCTCGCCTCGGTGGCTCGGCGTCCGTTGTGGCAGCCCCGTTTCGAGAGTTTGGGGGAAATCATGGAGCGGGTGGCCGGGATGCGCTTGAGCGATGAGATCAAGCTCGTTACCGAGCTTTACAAAGTCTATTCCCGCTATCACGACGAAAGTTTCGACGCGTTTTATTTCTGGGGCGGCATGCTGCTGGCCGATTTCGATCAGATCGACAAGTACCTGATCGATGCCGACATGCTTTTCTCCAATATGGGCGACCTGAAAGCGCTCGAGAGCGACCGCTCCTATCTGACTGCCGAACAGATCGAGGTGATCGCCCGTTTCTGGCGAAGCTTCGGGCTCGAAAGCGAGTTTTCC
>CEAO01025527.1_pt1 | contig 7603 bp, 5 predicted proteins | sample 557631 | NCBI WGS metagenome assembly CEAO01 (sample SAMEA3182049, study PRJEB8094) | gut metagenome | biome: human; feature: gut; material: Stool; isolation source: human stools | place: Canada | collected 2012-02-08 | reverse complement strand
GGCGATCCCCCAAACCGCACAAAAAAGCAACAGATCGATTTCTCGATCTGTTGCAGTTTTCGATAGGCTATTCCGGAGGAAAGCCTTCCGACAGTCGTTTTCCGCCTGCCGGACTATTTCTTAGCCTCTACCGGCTGAATGTCGAGCAAGTCCACGTCGAAAACGAGAACCGAATTGGCCGGAATGCGACGGCCCATCGGACGGCTGCCGTATCCCAGATTGGAAGGCACCCACAGCTTGATCTTGCCGCCCTTGCCGATCATCTTCAGACCCTCGGCCCATCCGGGAATCACGCGGGCCATATTCAGCTTGGTCGTGTCGCCTTCGGCGGCACGATCCTCGATGACATTGCCCTTGCGGTCGGACAACTTGTAGGCCACGAATACATTGTCGGCCGAATCGGGCTTCGCACCCTCGCCCTCGCGTACGATCTCGTACAGCAGACCGGACTCGGTTTTCTTCACATTCTTGTTATCCTTCTCGACCTGAGCCAGGAAGTCCGCGTTGGCCGCGCTGTCGATACGCGGCTTGCGCACCATGTAATACTCCTGAATGAAGTCCATGGCCTGCTGACGGGTCATCACCGAAGTGTCGCCCTTGGCTACGTCTTTCATCGCAGCGACGACGGTAGCCAGATCGAACTTCATCTCCATGACGCTGTCCATGTTCTTGACGTACTCGCCGAGCTCCATGCCCATCGTATAGGCCAGCGTGTCGGTTACGTCCTTGAGATTTCCGCCTTTGGTGCCGCACGAGCTGAACACGAGAGCGGCCGCGCCGCTCAAAATAAGTAACTTTTTCATTTTCTTAACCAATCATTATTTGAATTGAATTGTTTCTCGCTTCCGCGTACCCGCGCGCCTTCCGACTTCGCGGCGGGAATGCAAACATAAGCAAATTAAGTGAATAATACTGCATATTCGAAAAAAAACATCGAATTATTTTACTCCGTCTCCGAAGCTTTTCCCCTCATCAGAAACCTCATGCCCAACAAGCTGACTCCGATCGCGGAGAACGACGCCGCCAGCACGGCGATCTTTCCCGACGCCACGTAGACCGGATCGCCGAAAGCCAGCGTATTGATGAAAATCGACATCGTGAACACGATTCCGCCCAGACACGAGACGGCCAGCAGGCCGCGCCACGTAGCCCCTTCGGGCAGCGCTCCCCATCCGAGCCGCACGCACAGACGGCTCAACAGGAAAATGCCCAGCGGCTTGCCGAGCACCAGGCCCAAAAAAACGCCCAGTCCCTGTCCGGAAGCCAGCACCCGCAAATCGCCCAGCCCGTCTACCGTCACGCCGGCATTCGCCAGCGCAAAGACCGGCATGATGAAAAACGCGACCGTATGATGCAGCCCGTGCTCCAGCCGCTGAGACGGACTGATCGACTGGAGGGCTACCCGGCTCAGCCGCTCCAGGTCCTCCATCTGCGCGCGGTTGGACAACACCTCGGCCCCCTCCCGGTCGTGCCGGCGGAAGTCGTCCATGCAATGACGGCTCTTGTAGCCGAAATAGCGCTTGGAATAGCGAGGCGTCGCAGGAATCGTCATCGCGATCAGCACGCCCGCAATCGTCGCATGGACGCCCGAATGCAGGAAAAGCACCCACAGCAGGATACTCGGAATCAGGTACAGGCACATCCGGTAGACATTCAGCCGGTTCAGCACGAGCAGCAGGGCGAATACCCCTCCGGCCGCCGCCAGCAGGCCGTAATCGATCCCCGTCGAATAGAAAACGGCGATCAGCACGATCGCCCCCAGATCGTCGACGATGGCCAGCGCCGTCAGGAACACTTTCAGCGAAACGGGCACGCGGGGACCGAACAGCGACAGCACGCCGAGCGCGAAGGCGATGTCCGTCGCCGTCGGCACGCCCCATCCCGCGGCATACGGCCCCGACGGATTGATCGCGAAGTAGATCAGCGCGGGAAAGACCATACCGCCCAGCGCAGCGGCCAGAGGAAGCGCGGCCTGCCGGAGGCCCGACAGACGGCCGGCGATCACTTCCCGTTTGATCTCCAGCCCGACGTAAAAGAAGAAAACGGCCATCAGCCCGTCGTTGACCCACGCCTCGAGCGGCTCGTCGAGGGAGAAACCGTCGAAACCGATCCGCAGACGGGCTTCGAGCAGATGGTGATAAGCGGACGCGGTCCACGGAAGATTGGCCAGCACGAGCGCCAGCACCGTAAACAAGATCAGCACCACGCCTCCGGCCCACGGGCTGCGGACAAATTTCCGCAGCCGGGCAAGGCGATTGTAGAAATTGCGCTTATGCCTGAAATCGAATGCTCTGGTCATCGCTCCGTATATTCCGTTCCTCGCGCCGCGCGAGCCGGCGCTCAGGCCTTCCGCCACGCAAAAGGCGTTCCACAGATACTGTTATCGTACGAATGCCGCACGCCCCCGAACGATCCGGACCTCAACGCTCCGCGTCCGGCCGACCGCACCGCCCTACCATAAGACGCCCGTCACTCCGACGACAGCGCGAACAGGCAGAGCTTGTACAGCATTCTCGCTCCCACGTTGGCGTCCCATTCGTCATCTCCGGAAGGAGCCGGAGCCACTTCGCACAAGTCGAACCCGACGATCCGGCGCCCGGACGCCACGACGCGCGACAACAGATAGACCGCCTCGTCGAAAGTCAGCCCTCCGGGTACGGGCGTTCCCGTATGGGGGCAATACTGCGGGGTCAGGCCGTCGATGTCGAAGCTTACGTACACTTGCTGCGGCAACCGGGCGACGATCCGTTCGCAGAGGGAATGCCAACTTTCGCCGGCGAACTTCGAGGCCGACAGCCCCGGCCCGTCGAACATCGTCACGCGCGGATCGTCCGCCGCCAGACGGGCCTCCTCGTCGCAGAAGTCCCGGACGCCGACCTGCACGAGCGACGCAAGAGACGGAGCCTCGCGCAGCGCGTTGAACATAATCGAGGCGTGCGAGCGCACGAAGCCCTCGTAGGCTTCCCTCAGGTCGGCATGCGCGTCGACGTGCAGAATGCCGAGCCCCGGATACCTCTCGGCGACGGCCCGGATCAGCCCGAGCGGCACGCTGTGCTCCCCGCCGACCACGCCCACCGTCTTGCCGGCATCCAGCCAGCGGCAGGCCTCGGCGTACACTTCGGCCTCGAGCCTCTCCGCCCCTTCGTTGACGCGCCTCAGCCGCCGGCGCAGCGATTCGCTGTCGGGCGATCCGCCCGTCTCCCAATGCTCGATCACGCGACGCGCCTCTTCGCGCAGCATCCGGCTGCGCAGCGGCCAAGTATCGTCCAGTTCGGCCGTGCCGATCCCCCGTTTCCATGCACCCGGACAATGCACGTCGTACAGGTCGACCTGCAAGGACGCGTCCAGTATCGCCCCGGGACCGAGCGCCGTCCCTTCGCGGTAGGACACGGTGACATCCCAAGGCACGGGAATCAGCACCAGAGAGGATTCCTCCGGAGCAAAGGGCAATCCGAAATAGTTGCCGTTGGCTATGCCCGGACCGTTCGGATCGAAACCGTCCGGGATACGGGCCGTTTTTTTCTCTTCCATAATCGTCGCTTCTGATCCGGCAGCGGCCCGAAACCCGTCGTTTCGCGCCGGGCCGCCGGCAAGGCAAAGTTAGCAAAGATAAACGATCCGTCCTACTCCCGATTCCCCGGCCCGATCCTCAACCGGAACGCAGCCGCGCCGCCGATTCGTTTCCGGAGCGTACAATACGACGGCGCTCCGTTCCGTTCTATAGACAGATTTCCGATAGCGTTGCGATAACGGGGTCGGGGAATTTTTTTCATAATCATTACATTAAGTTGGGTGACCCCGCCGCGAGCTTTCGCGGCGGGGGTTTTCACTGCAAATCCGGCGAACGAAACGGTGTTCTTCAATCCGGATATTCCGTAGCGGGAGCACGCCGCAGGCCCGATCACCGCGCACTCCGAAACCGGCCTCGATCTTCCGGCCATCTTCCCATGCGCCGCCCATCCGGAACGCTTAAGGAGCGCGAGCCCGCAGAAACGCTCCCGGGGCAAACAAGTTTCGGAAGTTATTGCTACCTTTGCGGGCACGATAAATGCAGAGCGCTCAGGAGATGACCGACAAACCCCATATCATTGCCGACTGCGACATTCCGTTCCTGAAAGGCGTACTGGAACCCTATGCCGACATGGAGTACCTCAAGGGAAGCGAAATCTCGCACGCCGACGCCTTGCGCGCCGACGCGCTGATTATCCGCACCCGCACCCGCTGCGACGGACGCCTGCTCGACGGGACCCCGGTCAGGCTGATCGCCACGGCCACGATCGGGCACGACCACATCGACTCTCCGTACTGCCGCGAACACCGGATCGAAATCCGGACGGCGGCGGGATGCAACGCCCGGGGCGTACTGCAATACGTGATGGCCGCGCTCGCAGCGCTGGCCCGGCGCGACGGCTGGACTCCCGCCGGCAGGACGCTCGGCGTCGTAGGGGTCGGAAGCGTCGGATCGCTCATCGCCCAATACGGCGAGCGCTTCGGATTCCGGGTGCTGCGCTGCGACCCGCCCAAAGCGAAGCAGAACCCGGCGGGCGGCTACACGGAACTGAACGAAATGCTGCCCCAATGCGACATCGTCACATGCCACGTGCCGCTGAGCGTCAACGGCGACTACCCGACGAAAGCCATGGCCGACGCGAGCTTTTTCGCATCGATGAAGCCCGGCGCCGTGTTCGTCAACACCTCGCGGGGCGGGATCGTCGTCGACGAGGACCTGATCGAGGCCCGCCGCTCGGGCCGGCTGTCGCACGCCGTGATCGACACATGGAACGACGAACCGCACATCAGCCGCGACCTGCTCGGACTGGCCTCGCTGGCCACGCCCCACATCGCCGGCTATACCGTTCAGGGCAAAGCCGCCGGAACGGCCGCTGCGGTCCGCGCCGTCAGCAGACACTACTCGATGCCGCTCGACGACTGGTACCCGCCACAGGTAACACCCGGCAAACCCGACCCGTCGATCAGCTGGGAGCGGATGAGCGGCGCGATGCCCCGCTACTTCGACATCGAGGCCGAAACTTCCCGGCTCAGGGCGCACCCCGAACTGTTCGAGACGATGCGTAACAACTACCGCTACCGAAACGAATTCTTCTGACGGACTCCGCCGCGCCGCAACGGCCTTTTCTGCCGCAGGCAGGACCCCTGAAACTTCCTTACGGTCCGCCGGCAGCTCGCGGCCCGCAGAAATCTTACGCGAGGAACCGGCGCCAAGACGGGAAACGCTTTATTGGGAAATAATTCATACCTTTGCGCAAACTTATTTCACAGCCGCCCCATGTATAAAAAAATCATACGTCCGCTGCTGTTCGAGCTTTCGCCCGAGCTGATACACCGTATCGTCGTGGTGATGCTGCGGGTCGTGCATTACGTTCCGGGAGCGCGGCAACTGCTCCGGACCTGTTTTACGGTCCGGCATCCGTCGCTCGAGCGCGAGGTGTTCGGCATCAAATTCCCGAACCCGGTCGGCATCGCCGCCGGATTCGACAAGGACGCCGAGGTATACGACGAGCTGCTGTCGCTGGGCTTCGGTTTTACCGAAGTGGGGACCGTCACGCCCAAGGGACAGCCGGGCAATCCGCGGCCGCGGCTTTTCCGCCTGCCGCTCGACGAGGCGCTGATCAACCGGATGGGCTTCAACAACCGGGGCATGGAGAATGCCGTGCGCAATCTCCGCCACCGCAAGCGCCGTCAGGTAATCGGCGCAAGCCTGGGCAAGAACACGGCGACTCCGAACGAATCGGCCCCGGCCGACTATCTGAAGCTGTTCCGGTCGCTCTACCAGTACCTCGACTATTTCGTCATCAACGTCAGCTGTCCCAACGTCCGCAATCTGACCCATCTGCAAGACAAGGAGACGCTGAAGGAAATCCTGCGCGGGCTGCTCGACTTCCGGCGCGGACAGAACCAGTACCGTCCGATCCTGCTCAAGATCTCCCCCGACCTGACGACCGCCCAGCTCGACGACGTGATCGCCCTGATGCAAGAGGGCGGAATCGACGGCATCGTAGCGACCAACACCACTACCAGCCGCGAAGGATTGGCGACCGATTCCCGCACGCTGGCCGACATCGGCAACGGAGGAGTGAGCGGAGCGCCCCTGACCCGGCGCTCGCTCGAAACGGTTCGCTACATTCACGAAAAGACCGAAGGCCGTTTCCCGATCATCGGCGTCGGCGGCATCATGACCGAGGACGACGCGGTAGCCATGCTCGACGCAGGCGCCGATCTGATACAGGTCTATACCGGCTTCATCTACAACGGCCCGGCTTTCGTCAAACGCATCTGCAAGCGGCTCCGCTTCGAGGCCGACAAACGGTCGGCCGGAGAGCAACGGACCGACAACACCGGCGAATAAATAAGAATAGGCCGCATCCGGACAAGCCGTCGAACGCCTTTCCCGCCTTCCGATCCGCCCCGCCGTTTCGGAAGGCAGGGCGACAAATCATTCCGCAACCATACGGAGAGGATTACGCATGCCGTAGCGGCCGGCGGCCCGAAGGCTCGTACCGACGATAGAAGACCGTAAGCAACACGAAGCCGGCCAGCGCGAACGGAGCGCCGATCAAAGCCGGATACTCGTATCCCAGACCGGCTTCCAGCGGCAAGCCGCCGCAATAGGCTCCGATCGCATTGCCCAGGTTGAACGCCACTTGGACGCTGGCCGCCCCGAGCAGCTCGCCGCCCTCGGAATGGCGCAGCAGCAGGAGCTGCTGAGGACTCGACACCGCGAACAGCCCGGTCGTGCAGACGCACATCAGCGCGACGGCAAGCCATGGAACCCGCGCGCAGAAAAAGGTCAGCAGCAGGGCAACGCAAATAGTCCCCTGCGCCCAAGCGGCCACCCGCCCCGGCGTATAGCGGTCCGACAGGCGGCCGCCGGCCAAGTTGCCCGCGAACATGCCGAATCCGGCCAGCACCATCAGCGCCGAAACGCCGGCCGCCGGGAAACCCGCAACGCGAGTCAGCAGCGGATTGATATAGCTGTACCAGCAGAATACGCCTCCGTTGCCCAGCAGCGTCGCTCCGAGCAACAGCCATGGCGCCTTTTTGCGAAAGAAACGGAATTGCCCCTTGAAGCCGGTATCGGGCAAACCGCCGACCTGCGGCACCCAACGCCAGACAAACAGCAGCACGACCAACCCCCAACAGCCCACCAGCAGGAAAGTGGCCCGCCAGGACAGCGCCTCGCTGAGCGTCGTGCCGAGCGGCACGCCGAACAGGTTGGCGACCGTCATGCCCGCGATCATGATCGACACGGCCTCGGCGCCTTTTCCCTCGTCGGCCAGCTTCTCGGCAACGATCGAGCCCACGCCGAAATAGGCTCCGTGAGGCAGTCCCGAAACGAAGCGCGCCAACATCAGCACGCCGTAGCCGGGCGCAACCGCAGCGCACAGATTGCCCGCGATCATCAGGCATACCAATATCAGCAAAATCCGCTTGAGCGGAAGCCGACGCGCGAAAATCAGCGCCGGGGCCCCGACGCACACGCCGAGCGCATAGGCGGAAATCAGATGCCCGGCAGTCGCTATGCTCACATGCAAGTCTCCGGCGACATAAGGCAAAATCGCCATCATGACGAACTCGGCTATGC
>CEAO01017280.1_pt1 | contig 7765 bp, 7 predicted proteins | sample 557631 | NCBI WGS metagenome assembly CEAO01 (sample SAMEA3182049, study PRJEB8094) | gut metagenome | biome: human; feature: gut; material: Stool; isolation source: human stools | place: Canada | collected 2012-02-08 | reverse complement strand
TTTTAAAAGTGATAGTTAATACCTGCCGAGAAAGATAATTGAGAAATGTCATCCGAACCGTTCATCGGATAATGTGGTTGTACCATCCATTCTTTATGATGGTAGCGGACGGAATATTCACCGGAATACGCCAGGATATAGCTTATCCTTGCACTGATCCCCCAATGGGTGAAAAGGTGGTATTCTCCGCCTACTCCAAAGTTTGCCGCCCATTTGTTCATGGATACTTTTCGTGGTTTATCATATACCATACTGTCGTCTTTATATAACTGGTATCCGGTTCCGGTAGTAAAATACCAATCGAATTGTTGTTTCAGCCAATGCAGGGAGAACTGTGGAGCAAAATAGTGTGTTTGAATCTTGTCTGTGGTATTTGTCGTGTTGCCTGTATACCGGCTGCCTTGATAAAGTATTCCGAATCCGGCTCTAATGGCAGGCTTGTTTCCTACCAGGTAAGTATAACTTCCTGACCAACCTATGCCGTTGCGCAAATTCGAGGAATATCCTGCTATTCCTATCAGCTTTCCGGTGTAGAGGGTAGGACCTGTCTGAAAGGATAGAACGGATCGTTTGTCAGTGCCGGATTGTGCATATAGCGATGTTGGACACAGCAGCGTGGCTACTATAATAAAATATAGTTTGTTTTTCATGGTCATTGTGTTTATCTAGGTGGGTACAAAAATAATAAATCATTGGAAATAACAGCATTAATAGTTTTCTTATTTTAAGTAATCCGTGAAAAATGTGATAGATTAACACTTTCCTGCCATCTTTATTCCATTCATTCTGTTTTCTTATGAAGATTATTCACTTTAAAACCTTATAGTTTATGAAACCAGTAGAATCAGACCGGTTGGATGCCGAAGAGCGTAGAGAACTGAGCAGTTCTGATTTCGGAATTCCTGAAGAGCGTGCTTTCCCGATGCCCGATGCGGCACATGTGCGGGCGGCGGAAGCCTATTTCCGTTATGCTAGTGATGATCAGAAGCCTGAGTTGGCGAGGAATATACTGGAAAAAGCGGCTGAATACGGAGTGCGTGTAGAGAGTCCTGTGGTGCTGTCTTGGGCCGGGAAATAGTTGTTGTATAATGATTTGACCTTTTGTGTTGCTGAATATTGTGTAAATGTAGGTGCCGAATCGTGAAGGAAAGTTATTATTTAAATATTTTCCTAAGGAAATTTGTTATATAGGAAAGTATGGAATATATTTGGAAAAAGTTTCCTGAGGAAATAATTAAAGGAGATAACATAACAGAGTCCGGTTTTAATTATGAAGAAGAGTATGAAAAAAGAGTTTATAAAAAGGTATGGATGGACATTGCTTGGTATTGTGGCAGGAATGGTAGGAGGATATTTGTATTGGCGGTATGTAGGTTGCACCACTGGGACTTGCCCTATCACTTCTTCTCCTGTCAACAGTTCCATTTGGGGGCGGCAATGGGGGGATTGTTGCTCAGTTCATTTATGCCGGAGCATAAAAAGATAAAGAAGGAGGAATAAGTATGAATAAAACGATTTTATTTTTTTTAGCCCTTGTGCTGGCTGCCACAACAGCTTGCGGCAGAGGAAGCAGTAATAATAACCCTGTAAAAGAAGAAACTATGGCAACAGAAGGAAATGGAAAGGTCATACATTTGACTAAAGCTGAATTTTTGGCGAAAGTATATAATTTCGAGAAAAACCCGGAAGAGTGGAAATATGAAGGTGACAAACCGGCTATTGTGGATTTCTATGCTGACTGGTGTGGTCCTTGCAAAATGGTAGCTCCTATTTTGGACGAATTGGCAAAAGAATACGATGGCCAGATTGTGATTTATAAAGTGGACACGGAGAAAGAACAGGAACTGGCAGGCGCGTTTGGTATACGGAGTATTCCGTCCATTCTGTTCATCCCCATGGAAGGAAAGCCGGAGATGGCACAGGGGGCTATGCCCAAAGCGTCATTTAAAAAGGCTATTGATGAGTTTTTATTGAAAAAATAAGTACTTTTGTGCAATAGCATCAAGAAGAAAGAGCAATATGGAAACTTTATGTAAAATAAGAGATCTCTATCGCGCTATTGCAGAATTTGAAACACGGTTTGAAAAGGCGCACCACCTTTGTCTGAACGAAGGAATGTTGCTGTGCTGTCTCTCCAGAAAGAAACGCCTGTCCTCGGGAGAGATAGCAGAGCAATTGGGGCTTTCTAATTCGAATACTTCTAAGGTTATCAGATCTGTAGAGGATAAAGGCTATATAGAGCGTAATTTGGGAGATTGTGACAAACGCCAGATGTATTTCTCGCTTACGGCGGAAGGAAAGAAAATACTGAAGGAGATGGAATGCTGTAATATTGAGATTCCTGAGTTACTGAGGTCTGTATTATAATAGTAAGAAAGATACCGCCGTAGATGAAGTCTGTTTTTATTTTTATATCATTGCTGATAATGCTCTGTCCCGCTTTCTCGCAAAGCAGGATGGAGCATTATCTTGATTCTTTGGGATTGGTGAATGTAGGCCGGATGGACCCGACATTGAAAATAGATTTGATGTATACCCGTGCCGACAATTTTACCGGGAAAGTCCTTTATGAGGATTTGCAGGAGGCCTATCTTCATCCTGAGGCTGCCAAAGCCTTGTTGCAAGCGCAAAAGCGGTTGAAAGAGTTGTATCCCGGTTATTCTCTGATTATTTATGATGCCGCCCGTCCCATGTCCGTGCAGCAGAAAATGTGGAATGTGGTAAAAGGTACTTCCCAAAATATATATGTATCCAATCCGGCCCGGGGAGGAGGGTTGCATAATTATGGTTTGGCGGTGGATGTGAGTATTGCAGATGAAAAAGGAAATCCTTTGCCTATGGGGACCAAGGTGGATCATTTGGGCAAGGAAGCACACATAGATACCGAAGCGGCAATGGTACAGCAGGGAATCATTACAGCGCAGGAACGGAAAAACCGTTTGCTGCTGCGCCGGGTCATGACGGATGCGGGTTATAAACCTTTGCGCAGTGAGTGGTGGCATTTCAACTTCCGCAGTCGTGAAGAGGCAAAACGGAACTATAAAGTAATTAGATAAAGGATGGAAATATCAACAAAAACACTCCATTTCATCGAAGAACACAGAGAGGACGATACGCGTACACTTGCTTTGCAAAGTAAGAAATATCCCGATGTAGACATGGCGGCAGCTGTCACACAAATTGCCGGACGGCAGGTGGCGGCCCGCAAGATACCTTCATGGTATCCGGTTTCTGCATTATGGTATCCCCCTCATTTGTCTATGGAGCAATGTTCTTCCGAAGCAACTGCTTTGTATAAGGCCTCTTTGTTGGAAGGCGATACTTTTGCCGATTTAACCGGAGGTTTCGGTATTGATTGCAGCTTTATCTCCCGGAATTTCAAGCAGGCTGATTATGTGGAAAGGCAGTCAGGACTTTGTGAACTGGCTTTGCATAATTTCCCTTTGTTGGGGTTGGGGCACATTCGGATACACAACCGGGACGGGATATCCTATTTGCAGGAAATGCTTCCGGTAGATTGCTTGTTTTTAGACCCTGCCAGAAGAGACGGACACGGTGGAAAGACGGTTGCCATCTCTGATTGCGAGCCGGATGTTACTGTTTTGGAGCCTTTGCTGGTTGATAAGGCAAAGAAAGTGATGGTGAAATTATCGCCTATGCTGGATCTGTCATTGGCATTGAACGAGTTGAAAACAGTTCGTGCGGTACACATTGTCGCTGTGAATAACGAGTGCAAGGAGTTATTGCTGATACTGCAAAAAGAGTCCGTTTCATCGGAGGTAAGCATCCATTGCGAACATATTGCAGGCAACGGGGAGAGCCGGCATTACACCTTTACCTTGAAGCAGGAAAAAACATCGCCCTGTCTTTTGGCCGATGAAGTCGGAACTTATTTGTATGAACCGAATGCCGCTATACTGAAAGCCGGTGCTTTTCGTTCTCTCACACAAACCTATCCTGTGGCGAAACTTCACCTCAACAGCCATTTATATACCTCTGTTTCTTTGGTTCCGGATTTTCCGGGACGTCGTTTCCGGGTTGAGGCCGTATCGGGTTTTGGAAAAAAGGAACTGAAAGCGTTCTTGATGGATATGGATAAGGCGAATATTACGATCCGCAACTTTCCATTATCGGTTGCGGAACTTCGCAAACGTTTGAAACTGAAAGAGGGAGGAGATGATTATATCTTTGCCACTACCTTGTCCGGCGGGCAGAAAGTCTTGATTAGAGGGAAGAAGTGTTAGTTTATAATCAGTTTGTAACCTATTCCCCTTACATTCACAATCCGTATGCTTTGGTCTTTGGACAGTTTATGGCGTAATTTCGTAATAAATACATGCAGGCTGCGTGAATTGAAGAAGCTGTCATCTCCCCATAGCTCCAACAAGATGCTTTGGCTGTTCACCACTTCATTCCGGTTCTTACACAGGCGTTTTAGGATTTCCGATTCCCGGTGGGAGAGTTCTTGTATGTTCCCTGCAAAATCCAGTTGTTGGGTGACGGAGTTGAACTGATATCCTCCGATGGTGTAGGTATTGGTTATTTCTTTTTCCACAAAAGCTTTGTGCATCAAGGCTTTGAGGCGTACAATAAGCTCCTGCATACCGAATGGTTTTTTCAGATAGTCATTAGCTCCCAGTTCAAATCCTTTTACTACATCATTGATGGCAGACCGGGCGGTGAGGAATAATACCGGGGTTGCTTTATCCGATTGGCGGATGCGGCGTACCATTTCAAAGCCATCCATACGGGGCATCATGACATCGGCTACCAATACGTCCGGTTTCTGTTCGAAAAACTTTCTTAAGCCTTCTTCACCATCTCCGGCGGTAGTAATGATAAAATCCTGTTCTTCCAGTGTGTCCTTGATAATCATGGCAAGAGTCTGTTCATCCTCTACTAATAAAACGTGTATCTTTTCCATTTGCTTATTCGGGAATTTTAAGTGTAAAGGTACTGCCTTTTCCTGTGCTACTTTCCACGGAAACAGTTCCTTTATGCTGTTCTATCATTGTTTTTACATAATAAAGTCCTAATCCATATCCTTTTACATTATGCAGATTACCGGTCGGAACCCGATAAAACTTATCAAACAGATGTTTTTGTCTGTCGGCAGGAATACCTATTCCTTTGTCTTGTATCTTTAGCATTACATAAGCGTTACGGTCACCGTTGTATGGATTGTTGCAGCGTATTGCAGAAATGTAAATATATGCCTTTTCATCGGAATATTTTATAGCATTGTCTATCAGATTGCTGATCACGTTATACAGGTGCAAGCGGTCTGCACGTAGGGTTATGTTTTCTTCCATAATGAGTTTGAACTCAGTCGGCTTATCAGCTTTCAATCTATGTTGGCTGATCAGATTTTCCAACATAGGCCTCAGTTCGACAGGTTCATAGTTCAGACGGAAGTTCTTCCGTTGCTCCATACTCATGGAAAGGATCTGTTCCACCAGTCCGCTGAGCTGTTTCAGCTGGGTTTGGATAATCTGAAGATAGTTCTGTCGTTTCGTCAGGTTTTCTGCTCCGTTGAAGTTCAGTAATGCATCGTTGGCGGCGTAGGCTACGGCTATCGGAGTTTTCAGTTCGTGAGTAATGTTATGCGTGAAGTCCTCTTTCATTTCTTCTACACTTTTCTGCCTTAAGATGATACGGATAAGAAACCAGAATGATACCCCCAATATAATAATGATAAAGAAAGAGGTATAAAGTATCCCCTTCATTTGTTGCAAGACGATGGTATTTGTCGGTTCCACCCATAACCGGTATGCCATTTTGTTGTACAAGTCATAATTGTAATAGTAGCTCACTGCTTCTTTGCCCGGCCTGTATTTTTGAGGTGAGCTGAGTCCTTGTACGACCGTGCTGTCTTGACGTAAATTCACTATTTCGATGCGGTGAGGCAGGTAGATGATTCCGCGCATGGCAAGTGTCCTTGTAAAAAGGCTGTCGAAAGTGTGCAGGTTGATTTCCGTGAAAAGGTCCAGCTGGCTGTGGATACCCCGTTGGAAGTATTTGGTGAGCAGTTCCAGTGTACCGTTTTTGTCGATGGTAGTAGATACCGGTTCATTGATTTCCAGACCAAATCTTTTTTGCTGTTTGAAAGGCTCGGTTTCTATAACTTTGGTAATCAAAGCACTGCTGTCCAGATTGATACTGGATTCGATATAGCCATTTATGGTTTCGTTGCTTCGTTTCACGGAATCGCACCGTTCCATCATTTCATTGTAGTCACTCACCTGTAATGTTTCTATCAGGCAATTGTCCATATCCTTCTTCATCGAGGTGTATAATCCTGTCAACCAATATGCCTGATAGGCAAAGACGCCTATCAGCGAAAGGATAATCAATGCGGCTATGGCTTTAAACGGTATCTTCATGGTTTGGCAAAAATAGGCACAAAATAAGTATTTTCTTTCTTTTGATAACACTAAATAAGACTTCGTAAGCCGGTGGTAACACATACGGCACATTTTTCACCTTTACTTTGCATGGACACTAAAAATAAAACGATGATGAGGACAGTGATTATCTTTTGTTTATGCTTGTCGGCATTTGCGGCACAAGCGCAGAATGATGTGAATTATACCTATATGGACAGCCTTTTCCAACAATTGCCGGAGGTGTTGGTCAAAGGGGAGCGTCCGGTGGTAAAGGCCGAGCGGGGAAAGCTGGTCTATGACTTACCCCGTATGGTAGAGCGGCTTCCGGTGAATAACGCCTACGAGGCGGTAAAGGAACTGCCCGGCATCGTGGAACAAGATGGCAATCTCACTTTGGGGGGGCGCAGTATTACTTTGGTAGTAAATGGAAAAGTAAGTACACTGGACAAGGACGATTTGAAGTCCGTGCTTCAGAATACCCCTGTCAGTCGTCTGGAGAAAGCAGAAATCATGTATGCTGCTCCGGCACGTTACCGCATTCGTGGAGCCATGGTGAATGTTATTCTAAAATCGAATATAGGGCAGAAGCCTTCTTGGTCCGGTGAAGTGGCGGCTATGTATGAACAGTCCCGCAGGGAAGACATTGCAGGCCGTGGAAATTTGCTCTACACTTCCCGGCGCTTTTCGGCGGATGTGATGTATTCATACGGGTTCAAACATACCACTTTCGGATTGGACAAACAGTCATGGCACACTATGGCGGGGGACGTACACGAGTTGGATTTGAAAACAGAGGCTAAGGGGTATGGCGGCCGGCATAACCTCCGCTTGGGGGCGGATTATGATTTCGGGAAGAAGAACTTGTTGAGTGTGGTTTACAATACACAATACCGCTATGGGCAGGACTGTACAAAAATGCGTGGAACAGCCCACAGTGATAAAACGGATGACGGTGACCGCCAGTTACATAATGTGGCGGCCGATTATCAATCTTCTTTCGGCCTTTCGGCAGGAATGGATTTCCTTTTTTTCTCCAATCCGTCACAGACCTTTCTGGAGAAAGATATGCAGGATGTCAGCCGGACATTGAATTATGACAGCAACCAACGTATCAACCGCTGGTTATTCTATGCCAACCAGCTTCATTCCTTGCAAGGTGGAACCGAGATAAATTATGGTGTAAAGTACACTGCCACACACGATAACAGCTACCAGTTCTATCGGGATGGTGAAACAGGAGCCTTGATTCCCGATAATTCCGAGAAACTGCTTCGAAAAGAATATACTCTGAATATGTACACCGGCGCTTCACATAGTTTTGGGAAGAAGTTCTCTGCCGAAGTTTCCTTGGCCGCAGAGCTTTATCATGCCGGGGAACG
>CEAO01015341.1_pt1 | contig 8053 bp, 7 predicted proteins | sample 557631 | NCBI WGS metagenome assembly CEAO01 (sample SAMEA3182049, study PRJEB8094) | gut metagenome | biome: human; feature: gut; material: Stool; isolation source: human stools | place: Canada | collected 2012-02-08 | reverse complement strand
GCCAGCACCTCCGGCCAGTAGCTTGCCCATGTGTGGCCGTCCTCGTAGTCGTAGGTGATGGTGGTTTCGCTGCACTCCGGGTGGGCGGATACGATGTCATTGATGACCGCGCCGAAGTCGGCGTTGGTGTCGGCTACGATTTCGGCAATAGGGATGCTGTTGGGATCGCCGGATTCATTCGCAAACAGGATGCCCATCGGTGAGCCGATCACCGCCGCAGCCGCGCCTATGACCATCGCCAGCAACAGCACCACGCCGCCTGCGCCAAGTAGCGCCAGCAGCGATTGCGCGGCGCGCCGCACAGTTTGGGAGAGCAGGGCTTTGATTTTGGCTGCGATATAATGAACGCCACGGCTGATTGCTTCAACCGTGGCTTGTTTATTGCTGATTGTGGGCAGCTTGGGTGCGTGGGTAACGATGGGAGCGGTATTGCCCGCCGCTGTGGCAGCCGTCTGCTTTTGCAGATAGCGGCGCACAGCCTCGCGGCTCAGGTGCTGCCGCTTTAAGCGCTGCTGCATTTGGGCTCGGTAGGGCGGCGGTGCTGGTGTGTCCGATGGCGACACAGGGGCTTGCGGCGCTGGTGTTTTGGCTGAGATGGCCTTTTGCCGGAAACGCTGCTTTTTGAACATTTCCCTGCGCTCGGTCTGCGTGGGAACAGTGACTTTTTCTTTTTCAGTCGGCTTTGATGCAGATTGGGTGCTGCACCGCAAGGTGAGATTCTTCCGCTTCTCCTGCATTGCACGAAACTTGCGGTAGCTCATGCGGGCGGTGCTTTTGGCGGTGTTGCCTGTACGGGCAGCCACATCGGAAATGCCCTGCTGCACCTCGGTTTGTGCGTATTCTTCGGGTGATTCCTGCCGCTGCTCGGCGGGGCGTTCGCTCTGCGCCTTGGACCGCATAAGTGTTTTGCGCACAAGCTGCTTGCGCTTTGCTTTAATTCCGGACATCGTCAATTACCATATCGTCCAACTGGCGCGTATATTCCGGGTAGCGCAGTTTTACGGCCTCGTACATATACGGCGCAAAGGAACAGTCGAACAGGTCATAGGGTGTGCAGGATTTGTCAGAGTACCCATTCCAAAGGTTATAGGCAAAACGGGTCAGCTTGACTGTGCCGCCGGTCTGCCAACCGGCGGCCAGTGATTCCGGCTTGATTTCATCTTTTTCAAAGTCGAAGCAACTTTCAATGTTGTTGCGGAGTGCGGGTACGGCAGTCAGGGTGTAAATCAGTGCGCGGTGGTAGCTGTCCATTGCCTTGCAGCGGTTGAGGTGGGTTAAGTATGCCCTACGGTGGGCAGGGGTCATAAACTTAGGTTCGGTCATGGTGGTGTCCTCCTGCTTTCTTTATATATGAGGTTATATTTTTGAGATTCTAAGGCGGGCGACACCCCGCCTTTTGTTTGTGTAAAATCATGCTCTTAGCGATCTCCGTGGTCGATGGGTTTGATTTTCAGCTTATTGCCGTCGCGCTGGAATTGCTCGTACTGCTCCGGGGTACATTTCATTGCCAGTAGACCGTGCGGCGTAGGGAGAAAGACGATTGGAAAATGATATATCTTTTCATATCGGGCAAGCTGCTTGTCTGTCAGGCTGACAAAATCCCCCCCTGCGACTACCACAAACGAAAAAAGAGCCTGCAAGAAAGTCTGTATGTCCATAAAGACGGTTAGGTGGTAACTCGTCAATCTTTCCAGAATCATTGCAGACAATGCAGACGCTATCTCTCCACGGGCAACAACATTCAATATTGCCGCCGACAAGTTTCTGTGATGCGCTTAACGTGTTAGGGATTATTCGTTCTTCCGGGTACTTACCGGGCTGTACATACAGCACGCGGATTTCATTTTCACTCATAGGATTCACTCCATTTCACCGGGTTTAGTCGTGAGTAATTTGTAAGTCTTAGTATCCTTGGGTTGGGGGTTGTTGAATGGGATAAGGCTGTTGCCCATCTTGATGATGCCCTCACCGGGCTGGGCCAACAGCAAATATTTCCGCTGCGGCTCGGACAGGCCGTACAACTCCACCACGCTGTCAATGTCCTTGGTCTGTCGCAGCATGACCACAAATTCGGAGTTTGCCAGCATGGCATAGGCTGTGTCATTGGTAAGGCAGTCCTGCACATTTTGCGTGATGCCGGTGGCGTAGGCGTTGTACTTTCTGAATCGCTTCCAACTTGTGTACAGAAAATTGGCGCTCAAAGAATCGCGCAGCAGCAGATAGATTTCGTCAAAGTATACCCATGTGGCGGCCTTGGGGTCGTTGCGTTCGTTGCTCATAACAGCGGTGTTGATGTACTCCAACATGGACAGCATGGCAACTGGCTTTAGCTGTTCCCCCAAGCTCTGGATGTTGAAGCAGATCAGGCGGTTGCTCATGTCCACGTTGGTGGGCTGGGCGAACGCTTGCATACTGCCGGTGGCGAAAATTCGCAATGCAAGCGCGATTTCCTTTGACCGTTTATCGCGCTGATTGTTCAGTGCCATCCACAAGTCCTTGATAGTCGGGCATGGCGCGGTATAGTGGGATTCCATCAAGGGTTTGTAGATGTTTTCAAGAGCATCGTCAATCAGACTTTTATCACCGGCCAGAATATGCTCCTTGCCCATTATTTGCTCACACAGGCTCAATACAAATTCTGCCTTAGCAACATGGGGAGGTATTTTCGTTGCCTTATCGTATTTGAAGTCCAGCGGATTAAAGTGCGTAGCGCTGTCCACCGAGATATTCACAACCTCGCCGCCCAATTCCTGCACGAGGGGCGCGTACTCATTTTCGGGATCTACGACATAGAATCTAGCCTTAGTAAACCGCAGATACAGCATCAAAATTTCCAGCTTAACAAACATGGATTTACCGCCGCCGGAGGTAGCGACAACCATTGCATTGCCGTTGACAAGGCTAGTGCGCAGCCCGATGATGAGATTGCCTGTCACGGCGTTTCTGCCGTAACAAATGCCACCCGGTGTGAGAATTTCTTGCGTATTGAACGGTACAAGTGCTGTCAGCGATTTCGTCAGCATCGTGCGCACACTCTCTATGCGGCGCAAGCCGTAAGGCATGGCCGTGTCAAAGGCGCGTTCCTGCTGAAAGTACAACTCGGTGAATCGGCAGTTATAGTTTGCCGCCGTGGTTTTCAGTGCATCGGTTTCCAGTGCAAGGTCCTCCAGCGTATCCGCAAAGTAAGTAACGGTGAGCAGGCTCAAAAACATCTGCTGGTCGTTTTCCGTCATTTCCTTGCGGATGCTGGCAATGATGCGGTCCTGCTCCTGCGTCCGCTGCGGCACGGAAGATGTAAAGTCCAGATTTTCCACGGATTTCTTATTGAAACGGACTTTCTCCGCGTCGGTTTTCATCTGGGCATTGTCAATTTCCTTAAACGCATCCTCGGTTTCCACCGGCTCAATGTCGATGGACAGCACAATGTATGGCACTTGCTGGAGCAGTGCGGAGATAAACTTATCATCAAGCTGCTGCGGGTACTCGCTGATCGTCATGCACTTGGCACAAAAATCCTCGATTTCAATATGCTTTTTGCAAAAGCGGATGCAGTCCGGGGCGATAGAATCGCGGAAGTCCTGCCCCAGTTTGGCGCAATTATCAAAGTCGAAGTTAAAACGCCCCTCCTCGGAAATGCGAAAAAACTTGTGCAGCACCTCCAGCCGCGCGCGGTTGTCCAGCGGCGTGACGGCACATTCCAAGGCGGAAAATGCAGACAGCAAATGCCCCTGCACCTGTACAAAGCGTTCGCGGGCCTCTTTTACGCCGGGTTTGTTCGTGGACACGATGATGTACTTATGCTGCACCACATTTCCATTTTCGCGGGCGTTGGCCTTGATTTGGCGGTTACGCTCGGCGCGGAGGGCATCAAAGCCGTCGTTCTCGCGGTGGTACAGCACATCACGGGCAAAGGCTTTTTCATCCATGCGCTGGCTGACGATGCAGACTTGCATCCAGCAGTCAGCGGGGATGCCCGCGTAGACCGTGCCAAGCTGCATTAGAATATTCTGCTTGGCCGCGTCACTCTGCATGGCGTAGTTGATGTCGCTGATTTGCCACATCAAACTGAACACATTTTCCGATTGCCAAACACCGTCTGCATAGATTCTGTCGATGGGGATGCTCTGCTGCACCGAACGCGGCATTTTATGGCTGCCGCGCGTTTTTCGCGTAGATGCGTACTTACTTAGTCTCAATGCTTATCACCTTTTTTCTTTTTGCAATATTTGTTGTCGGTTTTCCATAGCCGCCAATCGTTTCTGATAACTGTGCTGTCTATTACAACAAGCAGGAATTTTTCAAAGGTCAGACAGTCATAAGTGAAAAATCCTGCTGCTGCAATCGGCGCAGCGGCCACAATGCAGACCCAGCCCGCCGTTTCATGACCCAACAGCGGGGTCAGCCCCAAATAGACCGCAACTGCCACGGCAATGGCCGCGCCGGAGCAAATCATCTGCCGCAGATTCAGCCCCAAAAAGATTTCCTCTTGGTAATGGCGGATTTCTTTGTTGATTGGTATTTGCATGATTTATAACCCCATCATTTCATGGATAATTCGGTCAGAGCCTTTTATCAGCCCCACAAGTACGAGCATATTGAACACGGTTTCGGCAAGGTAGCTCCACACAATAGTGGTCGCCTCACCGCTGGCTACTGTCGGCGTACTGACAAATGCCGAGTAAATCACGCAGGCCAGCACAATGACCGCACCCTCTAGGCACACGCCGACATAGCTTTTCAAAAACGATATGCCCACGGATTGTGTGCTTTCCCCGGCAAAAGCCGCCAGCGGCAGCGGAGCCAGCGCTGTGTACATATACAAGCGGAAAAAGCGGCCATACACGGTAAGGATCATTACAAAGGAAAGCACCGTAATGAACAAGCTGCCGAGAATCGTTACGAGCCATAGCGGTATGCTGGCGAGAAATCCCACATTTTCGATAGCGGTCTGCATTTCTGCGGGCAGCGACACCATAGCTTCTGAGATACCGCCCATGCTGTCAGCCATATCTGTGACGATGCCGTTACAGATGGAAAACACATTCAGCATAATGTCCATGCCGTATCCCACAAGCGCTTTTGCCGCCACAAAGCGGAGAAAGTAATGGATTGCAGCTTCGGGGCGTTTTAACTCGTGAAAATTCATTGTGTTTTTGCATAGCGATATAGCAAAGAACAGCACGACCAGTGCATAGCCAATGCCAACCATACCATTGTGCAGTGTCTGCATCACGCTCCACACTGCGCCGCCCTTAAAAGTTTGGGGGCCGGTTGTCACCAGCCCCCATAACTCGCCCAGCTTTCCATTCCATGTAGAAAAGGCGTTGTTCAGATTTTCGACGATCCAGTTTTGATTCAAGTTTTCACCCACTTTCAGATAAAAGAAAACAGCCGACAGAAAGTCTGCCGACTGCATAGCTTAATTAAAAAAATTGTTTGTTATTAGGGTGTCCATTGTAGAAGCAACTGCATCACACACTTCATCAAAGCTGATAGTGGAAGCGTAGTCGAAATCTTTTCGGTAATTATCCCATTGCCTACGCATAATCTCGCTGTTTCGCACCGCTTCCACAATTGCTCTATAATCTTGCAAAATCGAATCAGAGCCTCGCTTACTGGCTGTAGCCATCAGTGCCGCCCCTAAAGCGGGAAAGTCTATATTTTCTGCTTGCAGTTTGGTAAGGATATAGACATCATAATAATCTCTTGGCCGGGTATTCTGGTCACTGCGAGATATTACAGTCTCCAGCTTTTCCGCCAGAATGGTGGCCAAATTGTATGCCATAACTTGAATATGACGATCTTCCAGCATCAACTTGTAGTCATATTGAATTTCGCGTGGTGTGATTTTATCGCCAGTAGTGATGTCCAGCTTTAAGGGAACTGCCATAGGCGGAAAATCGGCTGTCAAAGCTACGCGGTATCCAGTATATTCATCACCCTCCCGGATTTCACCAATGCTTTTGAATGTAAATGTGATGTCATCGTCAACAGGAACGGTGAGAATCTGCTCTATCATTTTTTGGACGGCATCCTGCGTAACTGGATAACCCTTTATGGTTGCATCCATATCCATTGTCGCTCTGGAGTTCAGCCCCACCATAGAGGAAATTAAAAAGCCACCTTTGATAATGTAATTATCCCGATACGGGGATAATGATACCCGCTCCAAGAATCGTTCCAGCATATAATTTTGCAGAACAAGCTGTGCGGAAATCTGGTTTTCTTTCGCCAGCTTTTTCATAATCGCTTTCAGCTGCATAGCGTTTTTCATAATAGTACCTCCAAATAAGGACGCAGCCGCTTTTCTACGCGTAGTTGATGAGCATATTCCGAAAGCAAAGGAATGTTCTTATCTTTACGGCCAGCGTACCGCTTGAATGCATCTGTAATGATCTGAATATCCGTGTGGCTGATGGGCTTTAGAATTTCACATAGGGTTTTTTCTGCATTGTAGGCCCGGACTGTATTTCCGGCAGGGGTGTCAACCAGCGCGATTCCAAGACTGTAATAAGGCTCTTTCTTGCAAGAGCATAAAATTCCCGCTGCTTTTGGACTGGATGTATTATATCCATAGGGAAATGCCATGTGAAACTTGTGTGGTGTCCTGTCAGTCAAATCATGCAGAAACAGTGCGGTATCCAATGCAAATACACCACGCTTATATCGCTCTTGAATGGATACAAATTCATCCTCCCAAACTTCCGGCAGGGTATATACCCCACGGGAGACCTGATCTAATCGGCCTGTATCGGCCAAATATTTCAAACTTCCGCGTGATATTCCGGCAGAAGAAATCATAGCAGCAGTTACGATGCCATTATTTTGGGAAGCTAACTCTATAATCTTCGTTGTAGAATCCATAGCACACACCTTCTCTCAAATTGACTTTCACGCTAAACATTGTACTCCTGTTTAGCATAAAAGTCAACGAGACGGCATCGCTTACAGAATCATATCAAGAATATCCTTTGCAAAGTAGATAACCACGCCGCCGAAGAACGTCATAAAGCCTTGCGCCCGCTGGCTGGCGTCGTGGCCTTTGAGGGCAAGGCCGATTTGCACGATGCCGAAGCCCAGCAGGATTGCGCCGATGGCTTTGATGGCGCTGAACACAAAGTCACTCAGATTGTTGATGGTCGTCAGCGGATCATCTGCAAAGGCAGGCATGGCCATAACAAAAGCAGCGGCAACCACCGTCGCCGCCACAAGATAAAGGCGCTTGATTTTGCGATCAGTCACCTTGGTCGTATTGAGAGAAGCTTTCTTCATTTTCATAATAATTTTCCTCCGGGTGTTTTTCTAAGTAGTCGAGTTGTTCGTACATTTCTTCGGTGATTTCGGGTGCTGTCGCTGCGGCAACAGCATCCATTGTGATAGTGACGGCGTCACCCATATAGTCGGGCGGGATTACATAAGGCTCACCTCCTGCATCGGGCGTATATTTTACATTGGGATGCTTTAATAGGTTATACTTTCGATCAATTACCGGGTCCTCGCTGCGCATCAGCAGCAGGCACTCATCGTCACGCATACGGCGGATTTCATCGGGCATACACAGTTCACGACCCGCCGTTTGCAGGCTGTCGCTGCTGCTGCCCCGGCTGCCTTTGCCAATGCTTTGGCTTTTGGTGCGTTCGGTTTCCTTGCCAAGAATCTTGGAAAGATACTCGTATGTACCGTACTCGTTACCGCCGAGGTAGAGCAGGGTGTCACAGTTTCCGATTATGCCTTCCCAATCGTCTTTGAACAGGCTTTTTAGTTGGGCAATGTTCTGCAAAATAATGTCGCAGCTGATATTTCGGCTGCGGCACACTGCCAAGATATTTTTGAAGTTCTTGGGCAAGGCGACATTTGCAAACTCGTCCATCATCAGCCGCACATGAATCGGCAGCGCACCGTTGTATTCAGGCGTGGAATCTGCCAAACGAAAAAGCTGGTCGAAAAGCTGCGTGTAGAGCATCGTTGCAATGAAATTAAAAGTTGTATCATTGTCGGGCAAAACAATAAATAATGCCCGCTGCTCCAGCCCCATACGCGGCAGGAACATTTC
>CEAO01001828.1_pt1 | contig 8078 bp, 5 predicted proteins | sample 557631 | NCBI WGS metagenome assembly CEAO01 (sample SAMEA3182049, study PRJEB8094) | gut metagenome | biome: human; feature: gut; material: Stool; isolation source: human stools | place: Canada | collected 2012-02-08 | reverse complement strand
ATGCATTTCTCCGTTCATAGCGACTTTTTTCTTTCTCTCGTTCGGATTCGAATTTTTATCGCTTTTTTGTTCGTTATCCCGAATTAGGTCTCAAGTCTTTTCTCTGTTTGTGTAAAAAGTTATTATCGTATATTTATTTACGTTGCGAATTTTGCTTTGTCGACAAAATTTCATCGGATACGATCATCTAACATTCTTGATCCGCTCAGAGGATTATCGTATTTTCCAATTATAGTTTTCGACGTAAGCACGAATCTTGAAAATCGTGAAAAATAGTCAATTTGTTTTAAATCAGGTTGTTATGTCCTGTATTCAAATTTTAGATTACTATTTTCCCATTCTGATATTTGTTTCGTTGTGTTCACTTACGATTTTGCTTCGTTCACAAACAAGCCAAGAATTAGAATTTTAGAGTATGGACTTGGTGATCTTCATTGCGCAGAAATCGGGTCCGCACATCGAGCAATGGTCGGCTCCTTCCTTGATCATTTCGAAGTGCATGCGCCTGGCTCGTTCGGGATCGAGCGACAGGTTGAACTGATCGTACCAGCGCATTTCGTACCGTGCCTTGCTCATCTGAAGGTCGCGTTCGGCAGCTCCGGGATGTCCTTTGGCGATGTCGGCGGCATGGGCGGCCAGCTTGTAAGTCACTACCCCTTCGCGTACGTCGTCCTTATTGGGCAGGGCCAGGTGTTCTTTCGTCGTGACATAGCAAAGCATCGAAGTCCCCATCCAACCGATCATCGCCGCGCCGATCGCCGAAGTGATGTGGTCGTATCCGGCTCCGATGTCGCTTACCAGCGGGCCGAGCGTGTAGAACGGCGCTCCGGCGCAATCGACGATCTGACGATCCATGTTTTCCCGAATTTTGTTCATCGGAACATGTCCCGGACCTTCGATAATCACCTGAACGTCGTGCTTCCAAGCGATTTTCGCCAGTTCGCCGAGCACTTTCAGTTCGCCGAACTGCGCCTCGTCGTTTGCGTCGGCAATGCTGCCCGGGCGCAAGCCGTCGCCGAGCGAGAAAGCGATGTCGTATTTTTTGAGCAATTCGCAGATTTCTTCGAAGTGCGTATACAGGAAATTCTGTTTCTTATTGATGTTCATCCATTTGGCGAGGATCGATCCGCCGCGCGAGACGATACCGGTGACGCGTTTCAAGGCGGCGGGCAAATGTTCCTGAAGGATTCCGGCGTGAATCGTAAAATAGTCTACCCCTTGTTCGCATTGCTCGACGAGCGTATCGTAATAGACTTCCCATGTCAGGTCCTCGATTTTGCCATGCACTTTCTCCAGCGCCTGATACATGGGGACCGTTCCGACCGGAACCGGCGTATTCCGCAGAATGGCCTCGCGGGTTTTATGAATGTTCTTGCCGGTCGATAGGTCCATTACGGTATCGGCCCCCCACTTGATCGCCCACATGGCTTTTTCCACTTCCTCTTCTATGGAGGAGCCGAGCGCCGAGTTGCCGATATTGGCATTGATCTTGACGAGGAACTTGCTGCCGATAATCATGGGTTCTGCTTCGGGATGACGATAGTTCGAAGGAAGTATGGCTCTGCCTGCGGCTATTTCTTCTCTCACGATTTCGGGAGTGATCCGATTTTCGCCCGTAACACCTTGATTTTCACGGATGGCTACGTATTCCATTTCAGGGGTGACGATTCCTTGCCGCGCGTACCATAACTGCGTGTGGAAATTCTGCTTGTCGAATCGCTCGCGCGTCCAGTTTTCACGTACTTTCCGGATACCTCTTTGAATATCGATAGTATGATTTTCCTCCGTATACGGACCGCTCGTATCGTATACGAGCACTTTTTCTCCGTTTTGCAATGAAATTTCCCTCATTCCGACTCGAATCGGAAATAATTCTCCGTCTATATAGACTTTTTTCGCTCCGTTTTTTGAAAGATCGAAAATATTTTCCATTCGTTTCATATTGTTACTGTTCCACGTGGAACAAGTTTGACTTTATTGTTTGTGTTTGCAATGTTCCACGTGGAACATTGTTGTTTTATCGTCCGAAATATACCAATAATACGTTGATATCGGCCGGACTGACTCCCGGTATGCGCGATGCCTGCCCTATCGTCGCAGGTCTGATACGAGTGAGTTTCTGGCGCGATTCGATCGATAACGAGTTTAGTTGATGGTAGTTGAAATCGGGTCGAATCGGAATATTTTCCAATCGAGCCATTTTGTCGGCGATATGCCTTTCGCGTTCGATGTAACCGTGATATTTGATTTGTATTTCGGCTTCCTCGATCGCTTCGGGAGTGCAGCGGTTTTCCTCGATATGATTTTTTAGCGATGTCAGATGATCGATCAGCCCCGAAAACGTGATTTTGTTTCTTAAAAGCACGTCGTATATCTTTCGGCTTTGTGTCAGCGGCGTCGAATCGACCGATTTCAAATAGCTCTCGATTTCGGCCGGAGCGACACTCTGTCTTCGGGCGAAAGAAATAAGCGATTCTACGGACGATTTTTTTTGCATCGTATTCCGGTATCTTTCATCGTTGGCCAGACCGATTTTATGCGAAACGGGGGTCAGTCGGATGTCGGCATTGTCCTGACGGAGCAGAATCCGATATTCGGCTCTGCTCGTGAACATGCGGTAAGGCTCGTCGACTCCTTTGGTCACCAAGTCGTCGATCAATACGCCGATATAAGACTCGTCCCGCCTCAGCACGAGAGGTTCGTCGCCGCGAAGCTTCAGCGAAGCGTTGATTCCTGCCATCAGTCCCTGAGCCGCGGCCTCTTCGTATCCGGTCGTTCCGTTCACCTGCCCGGCGAAATAGAGACCGTCTATCTGCTTGGTTTCCAGTGAGTGATATAGCTGTGTCGGCGGAAAATAGTCGTATTCGATCGCATAGCCGGGACGGAATATCCGGACATTTTCAAACCCTTCGATCTTCTGCAGTGCGGCGATCTGTACTTCCCATGGCAGCGACGAGGAGAATCCGTTCAGATAATATTCGTTCGTATCGGTTCCTTCGGGCTCCAGAAACAGTTGGTGCGACTCCTTGCCGGCGAACGTGCGGAGCTTGTCTTCGATACTCGGGCAATAGCGCGGGCCGATCCCCTTGATCGTTCCGTTGAACAGGGGTGAATCGGCGAAGCCGGTCCGGAGCAGGTCGTGCACGGCCTCGGACGTGTAAGCCAGATAGCACGGCAATTGATTTTTAACAGGCTTTGTATCATTCGAATACGAAAATTTACCCGGGTTTTCGTCGCCTTTCTGCTCTTCGAGTCGGCTGAAATCGACGCTGCGTCCGTCGATGCGTGCCGGCGTGCCGGTTTTCATGCGACCGATTTCGAAGCCGAGCTCCGCGAGTTGCGCGCTCAGGCCGTGCGACGCGGAATCGCCGGCCCGACCTCCCTCGGCTTGCGAGCGCCCGACGTGCATCAGACCCTCCAGAAAGGTTCCCGCGGTCAAAATGACGGCTTTTGACTTGAATACGACGCCCATGCGGGTCCTTACTCCGGTCACATGCCGATCGTCCGTCAAAAGGCCCGTTACGCTGTCCTGCCACAGGCTGAGGTTGGGTGTCTGCTCGAGCGTCCGGCGCCAGAGCTGCGAAAATCGGGCCTTGTCGCACTGGGCGCGCGGGCTCCACATGGCGGGTCCCTTCGAGCGGTTCAGCATTCGGAACTGGATCGTCGAGCGATCGGTCACGATACCCGTGTATCCGCCCATCGCGTCGATTTCGCGGACAATCTGTCCCTTGGCTACTCCGCCTATGGCCGGGTTGCACGACATTTGCGCGAACTTGGTCATATCCATCGTCACCAGCAGCGTCCGGCAACCCATATTGGCCGCCGCCGCCGCCGCCTCGCATCCGGCGTGCCCGCCTCCTATCACGATAATGTCGAATTCGAATTCCATATTGCAGTCCGGCGCCGCTGCTGCCGTTATAAGGTCCGGCGCACGCGCGCCGTCAGTTCGTTTGTTCGTAAAACAGTTTCAGGTACCGGTCCTCCAGCTTTCTCATCCGTTGCTGCTCTCCGGGCTGCTTGTCGCCGTAACCGCACAGGTGGAGTATCCCGTGAATAATGACCCGTTGCAGCTCGTTTTCGAACGGAACGCCCAGTTCCCGGGCATTGTCCCGCACGGTGTCGACCGAGATCATCAGATCGCCCGCGATCGTCCGCTTGTCGGGATCGCTGTAGTCGAATGTGATGATGTCGGTGTAGTAATCGTGCTTCAGATAGCGCCTGTTGATCTCCAGAAGCGCCTCGTCGGAGCAGAAAACGACGGACACGGCTCCGGTCTCCCATCCCTCGGCGGCTGCCGTCCGGCGAATCCATACGGAGGTCTTGCGCTTGCCCCGGAAAGCGAACTCGCACGATTGGTTGCAGTAGTTTACGGACATATCCCTTTCAAGTTAGTGTTTCCTATTTGCGCAGCCAGAGCTCCGGATTCAGATTCTGCTGGTCTTTCCATATCTCGAAATGCAGGAAGGCGTCGTCGGCCGGCAGCTTGCCGATGGTCTGGTTCAGCGCGACCCGGTCGCCGGTCTTCACCCCGACGGCTTCCAAATTGGCATAGACGGTCACATAGTCGCCGTGCCGGATCATGACCGCGTTGTTCATGCCGGGCACGAAGAACACCACGCTGACCTCGCCTTCGAACACGGCTTTTACCGGCGCGCCCGCCTCGGCCGCGATATTGATTCCCGTATTGTTGACCGTCACGCTCTGCCGGACGGCGTGCGCATGCTTTCCGTAGCCGTCGACGATAACGCCCCGCACCGGATAGGGCAGCTTGCCCCGGTTCTGGTCGAACTGGCCCGACAGCTTGGCTATGTACTCGTTCTGGGCGGCCGAACGGGGCTGGGCCTTATGCTTGCGCGACTCGGCCTCGATCAGGCGTTGTATCCGTTGCTGGAGCTGTTCGATCTTTTTCTTGTTCTGCTTGATCGTCGAGGCGAGCCGGCTCGCCTCGTTGCGGAATTTTTCCGACGAAGCCTTGTACTGCGTTTCGTCTTTGCCGAGCGATGCGAGTTCCCGGTTGCGGCTTTGATACACTTTGTCGAGCTCGCTTTTCTTGTTCTGCAGGTCGGTGACTTCGCGTCCGAGCGATGCGGCCGTCGAGTCGATCCGGGCGGCTTTCTGTTCGCGCATGCGGTTGTAGCGGCGCATGTAGGCTATCCTCCGTGTCGCGTCGTTGAAATCCTTGGAAGAAAACAGGAAAACGAGGAAGCTGTTCAGCTTGTAGTTTTTGTAGGCGCTGTAAACCATCTCGCCGTATTCCTTGCGCAGACGGGCCAGGTCTTGTTCGAGCGAAGCGATCGTCGAGCCCTTCTCGTCGATGTTCCGGTTGAGCAGACCGGCCTGTTGCTCGAGGTTGGATATGATGTTGCGGCGGTTGCGGATCTTGTTGCGGATCAGCTTCAGCTCCTTGTCGGCCGATTGCTGGTTCTTGCGCGTCTTGGAAAGCAGGTCGTTCGTTATGCTGATTTCCCGCTCGGCCCGCTTGATGTCTTCCCGCAACGATTCCAGCCTCTGGCAGGACGCCTCCCGTGCGAGAAGGGCCAGCAGGCAGATGATGAGCAGTCGTCGTCCGGTCGCCATTCTATTCGATCAGTTTGAGTCGTTTCTCGATTTCTTCGGGATCGTATCCTTTCTCCAAGGCCTTTTTCCAGTAGATCGAGGCCATGAAGCGGTCGTTCAGCTTGTAGAGTATGTCGCCGTAGTGGATCAGCAGCTCCTTGCTGTCGGTCCGGTCGAGCGAGACGGCCAGGCGCATCGGCTCGCGCGTTTCCTCGTAGCGCCCCAGCATGTAGAGAACCCATGCGTAGGTGTCGAGGTAAGTGGGATTGTTCGGCGACAGCCGGTTGGCTTTCCGGGCCATTTCGAGCGCGTCGTCCAGCCGTTCTTCCCGGAGACTCAGGAAATAGGCGTAGTTATTGTATATCACGGCGTTCGTCGTGTCGAGGCGCAAGCCCTTGTCGTAGTATTTGAAGCAGTTCTTGTAGTCGCCCCGGTTCTGACAGTTGTCGCCGAGCGATCCGTAGATCACGCTGCGCAGCGAATCGCTGCGGGCGTACTTGAGCGCCTGCTTGTAGTCGGCCTCGGCTGCCGCGTAGTCCTTCAGGAAAAAGGCCGTGACGCCTCCCTTGCGCAGATAGAGCTCTGGGTCGGAGGGATAGTAGCGGGTCGCCTCGGCGGCGTACTTGGCCACCGAGTCGGGCCGGTTCAGGTAGGCTTCGATGTCGAGCACGTTGTTCAGCGCCTCGCGCCGTCCTTCCGGATCGTCGATTCCTGCCTTGTACAGTTTGAGAGCCTCCTCCAGATTGCCGCCCGCGATCAGGTGCCGGGCATAGAGCTCCCTCGTCCGGCGGTCGTGCGGGTAGGCGATCGCCAGCGCCGAGGCCAGCTTGCCTATCTGAAAGTAGTTGTCCCGGTAGAACGAGGGCGTCCGGATCAGGTCGTCGTAGAATTTCAGCTTGGTTTCGAGCGGCAGCTCGGGCGCGCGGAAAAGCAGCTCGGCCGTCGCCAGAAAACGGACGTTATCCTTGCGCTGCTTGTAGAACTCGTTCAGCGAGATGATCGTAGGCGTGCTGCCCGGATTGAGCGCCAGCGCCTCGTCGTAAGTCCTTTGGGCGAGGGAGTCGAGTCCGAGCATGGCGTACAGCTCGGCGAGCGCGACATAGTTCTGTTCCTCGTAGGGAAAGTCCTCGACCGTTGCTTTCGCTTCTTCGACCGCCTGCTCGTACTTCCCCATGCTCATCAGCATCTGACGGCGGAAAGACGAGAGAATCTCGATTCTCCCTAACCGGCTTTGAGCCGAGTCGAGTACCGCCAGCGCTTGCTCGTATTCTCCCTTCTGATCGTACAGGGCGGCCGTGAGGCGGTAGTTGTCGGGGTTGTCCGGATCAGCCCTGAGCAGCGAACGGTAGACGGTCATCGCCGAGTCGAGCCGGTTCGTGGCGATCAGCAGCCGTCCGAGCTGTCCCCGATACCAGAGATTGCCCGTGTCGAGCCGGTTGGCCCACAGGCAGTATTGCAGGGCTTTTTCCGGCGCGCCGGCTCCGGCGTAGAGGATGGCAAGCTCGTAGAGCGACGGGGCGTGCGTCGAGTCGATCGCCAGCACTTTCTCGAACAGCCGGATCGAGCGGGCCGTGTCGCCCTCCATCACGTTGTTCTTGATTCCCTCCGTGTAAAAGAACGAAGCGGTCGTCTGAGGATCGTATTCCCGATCCGCCGCCGGTTTTCCTTTCGGACGCGCCGACAACGAGCAGGCCGCCTCGATCGGAAGCAGCATGGCGGCAAGGACGCAAACGCGGAAAAGGCTTTTGAAGTTCATACGGTTCGGTCGTTAGGTTGCCCGGCGTTTCCCGCTCACAGCACCGAATCGAACTGGCGCAGGAAGCGCACGTCGTTTTCGAAATAGAGACGCAGATCCTTGACGCCGTACTTGAGCATCGAGATACGCTCAACTCCCATGCCGAAAGCGAAGCCCGAGTATTTGCCCGAGTCGATGCCGGAGGCTTCCAGCACGTTCGGGTCCACCATGCCGCAGCCCATGATCTCGAGCCAGCCGGTATGCTTGCAGACGTTGCACCCCTTGCCTCCGCACAGGTTGCACGATACGTCGACCTCGGCCGACGGCTCGGTGAACGGGAAATAGGAGGGGCGCATCCGGATGCGGGCCTTCTCGCCGAACATCTCCTTGGCGAAATAGAGAATGCTCTGCTTCAGATCGGCGAACGAGACGTTCTCGTCGATGAACAGCCCCTCGACCTGATGGAATATGCAGTGGGCGCGGTACGAGATCGCCTCGTTGCGGAACACGCGGCCCGGGCAGATCACGCGGATGGGCGGCTTGCTGCGCTCCATCGTGCGGACTTGGATCGAGCTGGTGTGCGTGCGTAGCAGGATGTCGGGACTCTTCGATATGAAAAACGTGTCCTGCATGTCGCGGGCCGGATGCTCGGGCGGAAAGTTGAGCGCCGAGAAGACATGCCAGTCGTCCTCGATCTCGGGTCCCTCGGCCACCGTATAGCCCAGCCGCGTGAATATGTCGACGATCTGATTTCGCACCAGCGAGATCGGATGTCGGCTGCCGATGC
>CEAO01012476.1_pt1 | contig 8556 bp, 9 predicted proteins | sample 557631 | NCBI WGS metagenome assembly CEAO01 (sample SAMEA3182049, study PRJEB8094) | gut metagenome | biome: human; feature: gut; material: Stool; isolation source: human stools | place: Canada | collected 2012-02-08 | reverse complement strand
GTTCTACACATTTCCTTTTGTACTCATATGTGTACCGCATAATAATACCCCCTCTACTGGGTGTCCAGTAAAGGGGGTACATATCACTCCGGCGTTTGTCACTCTTCGTTTCTTTTGTCACTCTTTTTGACCTTTTTGTATCCGTTTTGACCCGATTTTTCCCGGGGCATTCCGTATGATAGACTCAAATAAGAGATGAAAGAAAGGTATCCCATCATGAAACGACTGGTTTCCCTTCTGCTGTCCTGCCTGCTGCTGAGCTCCTGCGGCACCATTGTGACCCCCGCCAAGACCCCGCCGGAGCATTTGGTGTCAGAGGCGCCCCCGGCTCAGGTTCTCCCCGCTCCCGGCGAGATGCCGGAGCTCCTCCCGGACAGCCAGGAGGCAGGCGGGGAGAATGCTTCGGAGCCCTCCCTGGAAGAGGGTGGCGGAACTCCCGTGGAGACGCTGCCGGAGCCCCAGCGGGTGGTGGATCCCACCCGCCCCATGGTGGCCCTGACCTTTGACGATGGTCCCCACGCGGTCTACACGGACCAGATCCTGGATATTCTGGAGGAGCACGGCGCGGTGGCTACCTTCTTTGAGGTGGCGCGGAATCTCCCCAAGGCGCCGGAGGCAGTCCGCCGGGCGGCGGACATGGGCTGCGAGATCGGCAGCCACTCTTACCGCCACGCAAACCTGGGCAAGATGGATCAGGCCGCCCAGCAGGCGGATCAGGCCGCGGTGGACGCGCTGTTTCAGGAGGTGCTGGGGACCACGCCCGCGCTGCTGCGGCCGCCCTATGGCTCCATGAACAAGACGCTGAAGACCACCTCCGGCCGGAGCATCGTCACTTGGTCCATCGACACGGAGGACTGGCGCTCCAAGGACGCGGACAAGGTGGTGACCGGCGTGGAGAACGCCGGGAATCTGGACGGACAGGTGATCCTGCTCCACAGCATCTACGAGAGCACGGTGGCGGCCACGGAGGTCCTGGTGCCCTGGCTGCTGGAGCAGGGCTACCAGCTGGTGACGGTCAGCGAGCTGATCCAGCTGCGCTTTGGGGACGAGGTGGAGCCCAACCGCACCTATAATTACGACTACTTCCGCTTCCAGGTGCCGCCCCTGCCTGCGGAGACGGTGCCCGCCGCCGCGTGAGCGGCAGGCAACCGACGGTTGCTTTACGCCGCTGCCCTGTTGTGATAGACTGGTCCCGAGGTGATGGGAATGGAGTTTCAAGAGGTGTTCGCCCAGCTGCGGCAGCGGACGGGTCTGTCCCAGAGCGAGGTGGCGGAGCGGCTGTTTGTCACCCGGCAGGCAGTGAGCCGCTGGGAACGGGGAGAGACGATCCCGGAGGTGGAGACGCTCCAGGCGCTGTCAAGGCTGTTCGGTGTGTCCATCAACACCCTGCTGGGCAGTCCCCGGACCCTGGTCTGCCAGAGCTGTGGAATGCCGCTGAACGATGACATCCTGGCCAAAAACACAGACGGCAGCTTCAATGAGCAGTACTGCATGTGGTGCTGGGATGGAGAGGGCTTTGCCCAGGACTGCACCATGGAGGAGATGGTGGAGCACTGCCTGCCCCACATGCCCCTGGGCCGGACGGATCCGGAGGCGTGCCGCGCCTATATGCGGAGCCTTCTGCCCACACTGGGGCGATGGAAAGAGAACTGACACAAGCGCCGGACTGCGGAAACCCGCGGTCCGGCGCCTGGATTTTTTCAGGACAGCTGCGCAAGACAGCTTTCGCACACATAGATCCCATGGGGGAGCTGCCTGAGAGAATCCGCAGCATGGCAGCAGATGCAGGAGGGGACTTCTTTCTTCAGGATTACCGTGCGGGATTTTTCATCCAGAAAAAACATTACGGTGTCCCGCTCATTTAGAGACAGAGCCCGGCGCACATCTATCGGGATCACAATCCGTCCCAGCTCGTCCAGCCTTCTCGGTATTCCCACGTTTTTCATATCTGACATCCTCCTTTTTCGACAATTTGCGGTTCTATCATACTAAAATTCCAGAATATAGTTAATATTTATATGAAATATAGGATGTTCAAACTGGAATAACTCATACTATACACTGTACCTGAAATGGGGTATGGTGATGATTGATACAAAAGCTATCGGAAAACGGATTCAGGCACTCCGCAGGGCGGCTGGTATGACCCAGGAGCAAGCGGCGGAGACTCTGGGAATCAGCCCAAATTATGTGTCCAATATTGAGACGGGACGAGATATCTGTTCTACTGTTGTCCTGCTGGGCATGGCGAATCTCTACCACGCCAGCGTGGATTATATGTTGGGGGAGAGTCTGGAATACAACCGGCGGAAGGGAGAAGCGGGAGAGAATCGGACGGCGCTGCTCCACGAGGTCAGACGTCTGCAAGAGGCGGAGTGTGGCCATCTGCTGCGGTATATCCAGTTGATGCGGGCGGACGAGACTGAAATCCGGAATTGAACAACCGCTCCTTTATAATTTATAAATAGAAAAGAGCCGCTGCATCAACCGATGCAGCGGCTCTTTTTACGCCTTTGCCAGATACGCCCCGCAGGCATTCCGGGCATCGGCGGCGGTTTTTTCCTCGTCGATGGTGACGAGATGCCCCTCCTTCACCACGACCCGGCCGTTCACCACCGTGTAGTCCACCGGGCCGCGGAGGCCTACCGTGGCCAGCACGTCGGCGGGACTGTACGCGCCGCCCACCAGCTCCAGTCGGCGGGAATCCACCAGGAAGAAGTCCGCGCACTTGCCCACAGCCAGCTGCCCGATGTCCTCCCGGCCCAGCAGCCGGGCGCTGCCCCGGGTGGCCATCTTCAGCACCTGATACCCGGAGGGGGCCTTCTCGCTGGAGGTCAGCCGGTGGAGCAGGTAGCACACCCGCAGCTCTTCCATCAGGGACGACCCGTCGTTGCTGGCGGAGCCGTCCACCGCCAATCCCACCGGGACGTCCAGCGCCAGCATCTCCGGCACCCGGGCCACGCCGGAAGCCAACTTCATGTTGCTGATGGGGCAGTGGGCCACGCCGGTGCCGGTGCGGGCCAGCTCCCGCAGCTCCTCGTCGTTGAAATGGATGCCGTGGGCGTACCACACATCCGGGCCTGTCCAGCCCAGAGATGCCATGTACTCCAGTGGCCGGACGCCGTAGTGCTCCAAGGTGTAGTGCTCCTCGTCCCTCGTCTCACACAGGTGGGTGTGGAGCCGGACGCCGTACTGCCGGGCCAGGATGGCGCTCTGCCGCAGCAGCTCTCCGCTGACGGAGAAGGGGGAGCAGGGGGCCAGGGCCACCTGCCGCATGGATCCGAAGGACGGGTCATGGTACGCCTCGATCACCCGGGCGGAGTCCTTCATGATGGCGTCCACCGTCTGGACCACGCTGTCCGGCGGCAGGCCGCCGTCCTTGCGGGAGAGGTCCATGCTGCCCCGGGAGGCGAACATCCGCATCCCCAGCTCCTCCGCGGCGGCGAACTGGGCGCCGATCAGGTCTCCGCATCCGGCGGGAAAGACATAGTGGTGGTCAAAGCAGGTGGTGCAGCCGTGCTTCAGCAACTCCCCCATGCCGGTGAGGGAGCTGAGACGCACCACCTGCTCGTCCAGGCCCTTCCAGATCTCATACAGGGCGGTGAGCCAGTCGAACAGCTCCAGATTCTGCACCTGGGGCAGGTTCCGGGAGAACACCTGATACAGGTGGTGGTGGGTGTTGATGAGGCCGGGATAGCACCAGTAATGGGACCCGTCGATCACAGTGTCTGCGGTCTGGGGCAGGTCTGGGCCCAGACCGCGGATGATGCCGTTTTCGCAATAGAGGTCGGCGTGCTCCAGCACGGCGTCACCGTCATCACAGGTGAGGATGGTCCGCAGATTGCGCAGCAGCAAAGAGGACATGGCGGTCACGCTCCTTTCTGCTCCCAGTATAAAGGACGGCGGGAGAAAGGTCAACTTTCCCGGGAAAACTTCTTGCGGAAACGGGGAGGATGTGATACGCTGAGAGCAATTTCGGATCACCGGGAGGAACACGGATATGCTGGACATCTTTGATATTCTGGGCCCTGTGATGGTGGGCCCCTCCAGCTCCCATACAGCGGGGGCGGTGCGGATCGGCCGCATGGCCAGGACCCTGCTGGGGGCGGAAGTGGTGCGGGCGGACATCGGCCTCCACGGCTCCTTTGCCGATACCGGCCGAGGCCACGGCACGGACCGGGCGCTGGTGGCGGGCCTCCTGGGGATGAAGCCGGACGATCTGGGCATTCCTCAGAGCTTTGAGATCGCCGCCAACCAGGGGTTGGAATTCCACTTCCACACGGCCCGTCTGCGGGATGCCCACCCCAACACGGCGGTGCTGACGGTGGAGAGTGCCGACGGGCGGAAGCTGGAGCTGCAGGCGGCCTCCACCGGCGGCGGCCGCATCCGGGTGGATCGGCTGGATGGAGTGGAGGTGAGCTTCACCGGCATCTTCAACACCCTGGTGGTCCGCCACCAGGACGTGGCCGGAGAGCTGTCCCGGATTCTCAATGAGCTCTCCGTCAGCGGGGTGAACATCGCCAACATGAGCCTGAACCGGGACCGCCGGGGCGGCGCTGCCCTGACGGTGGTGGAGACGGACCAGAAGATCCCGGCGGATGCCCTGGAGCGTATCCAGGCGCTCTACGGCGTCTTGGGCGCCACCTACTACGAGAAGGAGGAAGACTGAAATGGCTCTGGATTCCATGCAGGAGATCTTCGACAAGATCCAGGCGGGGCGGAAGCCCTTCTGGCAGGTGGTGCGGGATACGGACGTGGAGGAGCGGCAGGTGACGGCGGAGGCCTCCTTTGAGAAGATGCACGCCACCTGGCGGGCCATGGTGGAGTCCGTGGACACCTACCGGGCGGACCGGCGCAGCGTCAGCGGCCTGGTGGGGGGCGACGCCCAGAGGATGTGGGACTACGCCGCCCAGCAGGAGACGCTCTGCGGCCCCTATCTGCAGGAGGTGATCGCCACGGCCCTGTGCGTGGCGGAGTCCAACGCCTGCATGCACCGGATCGTGGCGGCACCCACGGCGGGGGCCTGCGGCGTGCTGCCGGCGGTGCTGGTGCCGCTGTACCGCCGGGGCACCGTGGATGAGGAGGCCATCGTCCGGGCGCTGTATGTGGCTGCCGGTATCGGCGCGGTGGTTGGCTACCGGGCGTCCATCTCCGGCGCCTCCGGCGGCTGCCAGGCGGAGGTAGGCACGGCTGCGGCCATGGCGGCGGGGGCCCTGGTGGACCTGCGGGGCGGCGGGCCGGAGCAGATCGGCCACGCCGTGGCGATGGCGCTGAAGAACCTGATGGGCCTGGTGTGCGATCCGGTGGCGGGACTGGTGGAGGTCCCCTGCGTCAAGCGAAACGTCATCGGCGCGGTGAATGCCGTCAGCGCGGCGGACATGGCCCTGGCGGGCATTGAGAGCCGGGTGCCTGTGGACCAGGTGATCGACTGCATGGGCGACGTGGGCCGCCGGCTGCCGGTAGAGCTGCGGGAGACCGCTCTGGGCGGTCTCGCCGCCACACCATTCGGACAGAGCGTGAAGGCAAAGCGGGAAGAGCGCCGCTCCCAGGAACAGGAGCTGTGAGGACGAAAGAAGGACCTGCCCTGCGGCAGGTCCTTCTTTTTGCGAAAGGGAAGATCAGGCGTTCCGGCTGGCCAGGACTTTCTGGAACCAGTCCTTGCCGTCTACAAAGCGGGAGACCAAAAAGCTCACCACATAGTCGCCGGCGGAGTTGATCATGGTAGCGGGGGGATCCACCAGGTTTCCGATGGTGATGGCGATGGGATAGGCGATGGCCAGCTGGTCCGGGAAGAACACGGAGCACATGATGAACTCGCCGATGTAGCCGCCGCCGGGGACGCCGGACATGCCCACGGAGGACAGCACGGCCACAATCACCATCAGTGCCATGTCGCCGATGCTGTCAAAGGGCCGGCCGAACACGCCGAAGAGGAACGTGATCTTCAGAATGCAAGAGAAGCAGGAGCCATCCATGTGCATGGTGGCGCCCAGAGGAACCACGATCTCGCTGACATCCTTGGAGATACCGGTGGCCTCCGCCTCTTCCATGTTGGTGGGGATGGTGGCCACGGAGGAGCAGGTGCCCAGGGAAGTGATGGCAGGTTTGGCGATGTGCCGGAACATTTCCTTGACCGCTCCCTTGCCGCCGCCGAACCAGGCGAACAAGGGGAAGGCCACAAAAATATAAATAAAGCAGAGGGGATAGTACACCACCAGAGCCCGGGCATAGTCCGTAGCGATCTGGGAGCCGTAGGTGGCCACCAGGTTGGCGAAGAAGCCGAAGAAGGCGATGGGGGCGTAGTAGGTGACTAGCTGAACGACCTTCATCATAGCTTCGGACAGGCTGGTGAGGAATCTTGCAATCAGGCTGTCAGGACCCGGCCCCAGATTTACGCCGAAGCCGAACAGAATGGAGAAGACGATCAGGGGCAGCATGGCGCTGCGGCTGAGCAGGCCGGAGAAGTCGCTCACCGTGAAGAAGTTCACGATCAGGTCCGGGATGGAGATGGGATCCTCCACCACGCCCTCAGTCAGGTTGGTCCAGGGCTCCAGAACCGGGGGGAAGATCTTCATAATGACGATCATGATGACCGCAGCGATGGCGCCGGTGATGACGAAGGTCAGCACGGTGGTGCCCATGATCTTGCCGGCCCGTTTGCGGCTCTTCATGGTAGCCACAGACCCGGCAATGGACGAAAACACCATGGGCACCACGATGCAGAACATCATATTCAGGAACAGGGTGCCCAGAGGTTCCAGCACCGTGGCGCCGGCGCTGATGACGTTCCCCTCCGCATCCAGCTCCTGGGGGAAGATCCAGCCCACGATGGAGCCCAGGATCATGGCCCCCAGCATGACGGCCAGAAATGCATAGTTCCGGGCAACAGACTTTTTGCTCAGCTGTGTACTCATTCTCTCTCCTCCAATACATATTGAAATAGCTGCTGACCTGTATGGCCTTCCGGCCTTACATTATAATTAGGTCCTCATCCGTAACTTCACCCCGGCACACCACGTTGGTGGGGCCTGTCAGATAAAGGCTGGCGATATGGGAGTGGACCCGCTCCGCGTCGATCACCAAGCGGCCGCCGGTCATATCCACCTGTACGCCGTGGCCGGAGACTTTGCCCTGCAGAGTCAGCACGGTCACCACAGATCCGGTGCCAGTGCCGCAGGCATAGGTGAAGTCCTCCACGCCGCGTTCAAATGTCCGCTCGAAAATCAGATCTTCACCGGTGATCTCGTAGAAGTTCACATTGGCACCCTTGGGAAAGACCTTGTTCCACCGAATGGCCCGGCCCAGCTCCCGCAGCTCGTTTTCGTCCGCTTGGCGCAGTCCGGCGTATGGCACCACGGCGTGGGGGATGCCGGGATTTCCCAGCTCCACATAGGAGCAGACGTATGTCACGCCGTCTGCCTCTACCGGGCTATCCAGTCGTACGGTGGTGGGGTCGTTCAGCCGGATGCGGTACAGCCGCTGGTCGATCCGCCGGCCGGTGACGATGCCTGCCGTGGTCTCCACAGTCTGCGTCTCTCCGGCCAGCCCGTTTTCGTAGCCATACCGGCAGATGCAGCGGGCACCGTTCCCACACATCTCACCTACGCTGCCATCAGAATTATAGAACAGCATCCGATAATCTCCGCCCTGGGAGGGGGCATCCACAACCATCAACCCGTCCGCCCCGATGGACATGTGCCGTTCACACAGCGTCCGGGCGATTTGTGGCAGCTGCTCCAGGGGGAGGTGCTCCTCCAGGTTGTTCAGAATCACAAAGTCATTTCCCGCGCCGTTCATTTTCCAAAATCTCAAGTTTCCACCTCCTTCTTGTATACACATTATTATAACAGCGAGAACTGAGAATGAAAAGCAGAGAATGTGCGGAAAACCATGCAGAACCTGCGAAATCCACGTCAGTGGGAAGACGGTCGAAAAAAATCGAGAAAAGAGGAAAAAGGTATTGACAAAAGGGGAAGGATTTGGTATTCTAACAAAGCTGTCGGCGCGGTGATGAGCCGGGCCGGGAAGAGATGAAAAAAGTTCTTGACAGCAAGGCTGAGATGTGGTAACCTAAACAGGTTGCTGCTGATACGAGATGGATCGGATGTCAAAAAACTTCTGAAAAAAGTTCTTGACAAACGAAATGAAATCAAGTATAATAGCAATGTTCCGCCGGGAACGGCGTGCACCTTGTAAATTAAACAACGTAACGAAAAGGAAGCACCAGAAGGCGAGCTCATTTAGGTGAGTTTGCCAAAGGACAAAGCCGTCTCACTGGGTTGAGTCAATTACCGGTGAGATGGAGAAATGAAGCTATGACAAATAGCTCTATGAAGGTTTGAACGGACTACGGTTCGTTTAGATACCATTTTATAGAGAGTTTGATCCTGGCTCAGGACGAACGCTGGCGGCGTGCTTAACACATGCAAGTCGAACGGAGCACCCTTGACTGAGGTTTCGGCCAAATGATAGGAATGCTTAGTGGCGGACTGGTGAGTAACGCGTGAGGAACCTACCTTCCAGAGGGGGACAACAGTTGGAAACGACTGCTAATAC
>CEAO01016112.1_pt1 | contig 8935 bp, 7 predicted proteins | sample 557631 | NCBI WGS metagenome assembly CEAO01 (sample SAMEA3182049, study PRJEB8094) | gut metagenome | biome: human; feature: gut; material: Stool; isolation source: human stools | place: Canada | collected 2012-02-08 | reverse complement strand
CCGCCGATGACGCCGCCGAAATCACATTCTCCGGAGAGAAGGTTGTCCTCGTAACCGGAAATGGCCTGTACAAAAAAGAGGCGTGACACTGTTTTCACGCCCCTCATATTTTGATCCGATATCGGCTTCTCCCTTATAATAATAACCCCGGTAGCAATATCACGCCTGCCCATGTGTGGATCGTCCCCCAGTCATGCCGCCCATGCCGAAAAGTCGCGATGCATAAGCATGAACTCCGGAATGACGGATGGCATGACGCGAAGGAACGATAACGTTCATCACGAAACCGCTGAAACTGACCGTTGTCATGGCAAGCAACAGGCCGATGTCGATCAGGATATTCGTTTTCAGCCGGTTTTTCATGGTCTCCAGAATCAGTGTCCGGCCTCGTGCACATGCTCATGGCCATGATTTCCACATTGATGCGCCCCGTCGTGTCCTGCACACCCCTTTCCCGAATCGAGAATGAACCCTGCCAAATAGTTCTTGACCACCGTTTCTATGTCACCGCTGCATCCTCGCACTACTGCGATGCCATGGGCTTCGAGTTTGTTTTTGGCCCCTTCGCCCATATTCCCTGCCAGCATCACCGTTACACCGAGGCGTTGCAGGTCGGCGGCAATGCCCGACTTGCATCCGCAACCCTGCGGCGAAGGCAGTTCTTCGCGGGAAATGACGGTTTTATTTTCGATCGTGTAAATCGTATAATGGTCGCAATGACCGAAATGGTCGTCGATGCGGCCGTCTCTCGTAGGAATTGCAATTTTCATGATTTTTGAATATTCGGTTGATTATTTGTCGATTTCGTTTTCGGTTCGTGCCTGCATGGTTCGTCATAACGTTCCGTCGCGAGGATAAAATCCGTGATATCGAAGTCAAGGGCCTTCCAACGTCAGCGAAACAAAAACTCCGTCTCAGAATGAGGGCCGCTTGCTTCGGCACGGCTTACCGACGGCAGCAGGTCCACAAGGTACGCCGCCGCTGCAGGGAGGGACCATTCGTTTTTTGACGATGGCCGCAAATCCGGTTATTTTGCATCCGTCTCCTAACAGCCTGCATGAACGTTTGGGCAGATTTGAACGCCGGGATGGAGTGCGCAGGAATGACCACCGTCGTATTCTTCGAGATATTGCGGGCTACTTTCTCCGCTCTCTGTTTGATGACAAAACTGCCGAAACCGCGCAGATAAACATTCTCTCCGCCGGTCATCGACTCCTTCACACATTCCATGAACGTTTCCACGACGTCGAGAACAACCGCTTTTCCCAATCCCCGCTTTTCGGCAATTTGGGCAACGATATCAGCTTTTGTCATAGCCTGATTTTATTTCAGAAATTCCATTCCGCCGTTAAAGATAGGCAAAAACGGATAATAACCTTCTTTCGACAAGTTTTTTCAGCATTTCCGCTTACCGGGAAATACGGACTCGGGCGACACGACCATTTTCAAAATCCACTGAAAAAACAACCCGTTGCAAACCCCGACAGTGGCATTTGCAGGGGAACCTTTTCATGTAAGCCACAGGTTGTACCAAGGATCATATCCGCACCGAAAAGCACCTATGTGCCAGCGAATCACCAATAAACGCCCTCGGTCGTGCGACGCGGAATCCGGCGATCGAATTTAAGGTGCGGATGCGCTCCGTCGTGATGCGGTAAAGGCCGGCGGATCCGTGCGGACACAGAGTTTTTCGCAGCGGCGGCAAGACCGTCCGACGACGGCGTCGGGACGCGAAGCCGGCAGCGGACATACAACGTTTCCGAGGGCGCGACAGGAAAAATGTCTGTTGGCACGAAGGCCGCCGACGGTGAAGTCTCCGCTCTGTCTTCGCCTCCGAATAACAATTGTGCGCCTCGACGCAGGAATTGCTTCAAAAACAGCATTGCGAAAGGAAGAAATCGGACAACGCCCTGCAAACGAAAGACAATCAGACTAATTAGCCTGCAGATTATATGTTGATTAAAACGTTCATTCAAACGGGTGAGCAGAAGAAATCCTCCCATAAATCTGAATAACAGACACTTACATAGATCATAAAAAACTGACACATAAAATATTAACGATTTCATTGGAAATAATGTCTATATTTTCGTATCTTTACCTTTGAAAACCAACGATTAAACAGACGAAGTATAAAATTCAGTCTGTTTTTGACGGTAATACATAGCAACGAATGACTTGTTTTGACGAAAGTATTTCTGTCCGCGGACGTTGTTCGAGATCGCTCCGCGCGGTCTTTTTGCTCGGCTTCCTGCTGTATGGCCTGACCGTTACGGCACAGGAGACGGGCCGCGACGTATCCGCCGGCACCAGCGAGAGTCTTCGGCAGAAGACAAGCTCGCTCTCGGAGGGGAAGCAGGATACGGTTGTTTTCCGATTCGCCCCGCAACGACGTATGTTCTGGGCTGATTACAAGGGAAACGCAGCCGCTATCAAGTCGCTTACCCGATCCATCCGACAACACAGATTGTCGATCGAATCGGGCGACATGAAAGTGCGCGTACTGGGTTTCTGCTCCTCGTACGACTCTTTCAAGGAGAACCTGGCGGCCGCAAAGAATCGAAGCAACCAGGTCAAATCCTATTTTATCGTTCACGAGGGATTGAAAGAAGATCATTTCAGGACGACGAATTCCACGCAACGGTGGCGCGGAATGACCGATGTGATCGCCGTAGCCTATATGTTTCCGAATGCGAAAGCGGATACGACTCCCGACATCCTGCCCGAGAGAGACGTCGTGCCGTCCGATTCGCCGTCCGGGAACGAAAAACCCGAAAGTCGGCCGGAATCGGAGACTCCGGAATCCTCTGCCGAACCCGATACGCCTGACACGGAGACACCTGTCGAGCCGGAACCGCAACCGGCGCAGCCGGTCGCCGAGGCTCTGGCAGGAATGCTGTCCGATCCCGTACGTCCCTCTTACCGCTGGGCGGTCAAGACCAACGTTGCCTATCTGGCTGCCACGGTTGCCAACCTCGGCGTGGAGTACAGCTTCGGCGACCGCTACTCGGTCGATCTGCCGATCATTTACAGTCCTTACACCGTAGCACGCGATTACCGTCTGTGTTTTCTGGCCGTTCAACCGGAATTCCGTTACTGGCTGAAAAAACCGATGGAAGGCCACTTTTTCGGCGTGCATCTCCATGTCGGCGCCTTCAATATCGCCGTGGACGACAGGAACCGCTACCAGTCGCCCGACGGCTTCTACGGCGCGGGTCTGAGCTACGGCTACGTGCTGCCCTTCGCCCGCCATTGGGCGGCAGAGTTCACCATCGGAGCGGGATACGTCCGCACGAAATACGACGTCTATTATAATATCCCCAACGGCGCCCGCTTCGAGAAGGGAGTACCTTACAACTATTGGGGCCTGACCAAAGCGGGGATCAGTCTGGTTTACCGATTCGGAAAATAAGGCAAGGAGCAGAAGATGAAAAGAGTAACGATATATATCGCCTGTTTGCTCGTCCTCGTATCGACGGGCTGCGACAAGACCGTACTGGAATTTCCGGAAAACGGAGGCGTCGATCCCACGCTGGTCAACGCGAATCTGACCCTCGCGATCGACCCCAAGATAGAACCCTACAAGCCGACGGGACGTTCCAAAGCATCGGAGGCCGACCTGCACGACGTACGCTGGATCGTCGAAGTGTTCCGCGACGAGATCGGCGGCGAACCCGTGGAGCGGCGGGTGCTCGGCTGCGAGCAGGCGGCGGACGGACACCATACGATCCGCACCTCGCTGGCGCTGCATGCCGCCCGATACCACGTCGTGGCGTGGATGGACTATGTGGACGACGGCTCCGTGGCCGACAAATACTATACGGTTCCTTCGCTCTCGGCCATCAGCGTGCCCGAGGCCGGAAGCTACATCGGCGACGAAGACCACAAGGATACCTACGTCGCGCAGCAGGAGATCGATCTCAGAGCCTACCGAGACCGCTGGAACGAAACCGTGGATGCGACCGTGACGCTCCAGCGCCCGATGGCCAAGATCGAGTTCATCACCACCGACATCGATAAGTTCCTCGACGAGCTGGCCGCACGGCGGACGAAAGCAGGCAACATAGCCGAGAATCTGCTTACCAAGAATCCCGACCTTTCGACGATACGGGTGCAGGTGGACTACGCGGGGTACTTCCCCTCGGGCTTCAACGCCTACACGAACAAACCCAACGACGCCCGAACGGGCATGTCGTTCGGTTGTTCCATGAGACCGCTTTCGGATAAGGAGGCGCATCTGGCCAGCGACTACATCTTCGTCAACGGCTCCGAATCGGCCGTGAAGGTCAATCTGACGATCCGTGACGGCGAGGGCAACCTGCTCAACGAGATCGGAGACATCGATGTTCCGATCGTGCGGGGCAAGCTGACGACGATCCGCGACGAGTTCCTCACGCGCGATTATGCCCCCGGCATCGGTATCAATCCCGGGTTCGACGGAGAAATCGACATTGTGATCCCTGACTAATACGACATTCAAATGAAAAAGATATTTCCCCTGTTCCTCGCACTGACCGTCCTTACCGGCTGCAGCGAAGAGACGGAACCCACGCCCGGGTTAGCGCCCGTAGGCGGTGTGATCTCCCTGCGCTCCGAGAGCCTACTGAAAAACGAACCTGCGGCCAAAGCGGCCGCTCACAGCGAGACGGCTGCAGGACAACGGCTGACCTACACCTTCGAGGCATGGACAAAGGACGCCAATCCCCGATGCGTACTGCATAAGACAGCAAACGGAACGTTTGACGAAGCCGCCATCGAGATCGCGCTGGTGCCCGGAACGTATGACTTCCTCTTCTGGGCCGACTACGGCACGGGAGCCTATGCGACCGCCGATCTGCGGCAGATAAAGATTGCCATGACCTCCGGCAGCACGCCCGCGACCTACGCCCCGGGCAGCGAACGCGACGCTTTCGCCTGCGTCCTGCCCGACGTGCAATGGAACGGCGGCAACGGCGTATCGGCCACGCTGAAACGTCCGTTGGCCAAATTGACGATGCGGAACAAGGAGGCGTTCAACACGGGCGATAAAGCGGTTTCGGTTACCTACCGGAACGTTCCGACGCGGTACGACGTACTGACCGAAAAGACGTCCGAGCCGCAGACCGTAACGGTCGCATTCCCGAATACGACCGTAAACTCGGCAACAGTCGGCGAAGACTTCCTCTTCGTTCCCTCCAACGCGGGACAGTCCGTCGGCCTCTCGATTACGGTGGGCGACGTAACCAAGGGTATCGACGTGCTGCAGCTGCAGCGGAACTACGCGACCAGCGTAACGGCCACGTTCGAATAACAGATAACCGAATGATAAATTACCCCAGACAAGAAAACCCATAAAATTCAACATATTATGAAGAAATTAGTCTTATTTGCGGCGGGTCTTGCTCTGACCCTCACCGCATGTCAGAAGGACGAGGGGCTCGTATCCGATACGACAGCTGCATCCTCGTTTACGGTGACCATTCCGCAGAGCGGAGTGCAAAGTCGTGCCGTGACCGATGCTTTCGGCACCGGTACCTCGGCCAACCGCTGTATTCTGGAAATCTACCACGGCGACCAGCTTTACAACCGTATCGTAAAACCGGTAAGCAACAAGCAGGTTACGTTCGACAATCTGCGGCTGGTATCCTCGCAGGAGTATGACTTCGTGTTCTGGGCCGACTGCGCTACGGCAAATTCAAGCAGTGAGGAAGGTTTCGACGATAAAGTATACAACACTGTAACGGGCGGTCTGAAAGCCATCACGGAGAAAGGCGAGTTCGTGGGCAACAGCGACGAGCGCGACGCGTTCTTCTACCACGAGACTATTTCCGTCAATGGTTCCTTCACGAGAGACAACATCACCCTGAAGCGTCCTTTCGGCCTGCTGGTGGTAAAGACCAACGACCTGAACGAAATCAAGGACGAGGCGCTGAAGCCCACGGGATACGAGGTCGCTTTCAAGGGACTGCCCACGACGTTCAACGCCCTGACGGGCGAAGTGAGCGGATCGGCCGACGTGACCTATACGTCGGAAGAACTGGCCAAAAACGACGGCACGATCTCGATGGACTTCCTCTGGGCCACGGAATCCGAGGCCGCGCTCTCCGATTTCTCGATGACGTTCCTCAACAACGGCACGGAGATCTGCACGAACGACGCCTTCACCAACATTCCTATCCGCCGCAACTACCGCACCATGGTATCGGGCAACCTGCTGACCAAGAAAGGCACGATCAGCGTGACGATCGATCCGACTTTCGATCCGGAAAGCCCTATCGAGAAAGTGATTGCGGAAGTAGAAAGCGTCAGTGAGGTAGCTCAGGCAATCGAAAACGGCGCTACGGATATTACCGTAACGACCGCTCCAACGACTGCAGCGACCGTCGAGATTCCGCACACCCTGACTGCCGATCAGGCTGCCAAGGAGATCTCCATTACGCTGCCTGAGACCGACCAGCAGGTGACCCTCGCCTACACCCCCGAACAGAGCGGCCAGGCTCCCGAGGCCGTCAATATTACGGTGCCCACTACGGATAAACTTATCATCAATCTTCCGAAATCGACTGTCACGCTGAACGGCACGAGGTATACCGCTGTAGAAGCCACGACTGCCGGCAACACCCTGATTGTCCCCGAGGGCGTTTCGGTTGAAACGCTGACCGTGAAAGGAGGTAACGTGGAAATATTCGGTACGGTCGGCTCGATCGACTTCCAAAACGATGCCAGCATAATCAAAGTATATGCCGTTGCCGATGCCGAGACTTTCAAAAAAACCATCGGACTGGCGAATACGGGTAAATGCGAAAAGATCGTGCTGGCCGGCAATATTGCCCTCGACGCTTCCCGAATGAATCTTACCGGAACGCTGGATCTTAACGGCAAGGTGCTTACGCTCGATAATGCTACCGCTGCAGCCGAGGTCCCCGCAGACGCATCGCTGACCATCACAGGCGGCACGATTAATGCGTCCCAGAAAACCGGCGTTACGCAAGCCTTACTGCTTGTCAACAAGGGTGCAAGTCTCCTTGTGGAAAACGTGCAGCTCGAAACGGACGCGGCAGCACTGTCTCCCGCAAACGGAGCAGAGGGCGCGAGCCTCATCGTGCGGAACTCGACTGTCGTAGCCGCGACATACGCCGTTACCACCAACGCTTCGACTCCCTTTACCTGCGACATTCTTCTTGAAAACTCCACCTTTACCGGAAGCGATCCCGTGCTGGTCAACGTCCCCTGCAAACTGACAATGAACAAATGTACCGCGACCGGTTCGATGCACGGTGTGGTCGTCCGTGGCGGTACGGCCCGTATCACCGATTGCGACATTACCCTCGAATACAACGATAACGATTATAAAGACATCGTGGGTTATTTCGACCAACGGGAATGGGGTTCGGGCAATATGATTACCCTTGCCGCCATGACCATCGGCAACAAGAGCAGCAACGCTTACCAGTATCCGACCGATGTGGCTCTCGTCAACACGAAGCTGAATCTGGGCGGACTGTACGGTTCTCATTTCCCGGCACTGTACGCATACGCCAACCAGGGCGAAGGGCTGGGCGTGACGCTGGCCTATGACAGTCGGTGTCAGTTCGCCAAAGAACCCGAGCTCGGGAGCAAGAACATCGTCGTGAACAATGCCTACAACCCGTGGGACGGCGTGTCAACCGAGGAAGTCACGCCGAACGCCGCCGGAGAATACGAAGTGGCATCCCCCGCGCAGCTGGCGTGGGTTGCCGCTACGGTCAACGGAGGAGAGAAATTCGAGGGCAAGACCGTGAAACTGACCTCTGACATCGATCTGGCCGGTCACGCATGGACGCCGATCGGCAACGGCAGCCGTTTCGGATCCGCAGCTATAGGCAACCAGTTCAAGGGTACGTTCGACGGTAACGGCAAGACGATCTCGAACCTGAATATCAACACGACGAAAGGCACGGACTTCGCCGTCGGCTTGTTCGGTGTGGTGAACGGCGGTACGGTCAAGAACCTGAAATTACAGAAAGTAGCCGTTGACGTGCCGACCAGCGAAATGGCTGCCGGAGCCGTCGGTATGCTGACGGGCGGCGGTACGGTCAGCGGGGTCGAGGTGCTTTCGGGACACGTCGCAGCCATACGCGGCAACGGAGCTATCGTAGGCCGTATGATCAAGGGCGGCACGATCAGCGGGTGCAAGAACTACGCTACGGTGACCGGTACGGGTGCGAACGTCGGCGGCATCGTGGGTGCGGCCTACTATACGGCCAAGGGTCAGACGATGACCATCAAGGCGTGCGGAAACTACGGAACGGTAACGGGAACCGCCGGAGCCGTCGGCGGTATCGTCGGTCTGTCGGCAGCCAACGTATCGAACTGTACAAACGAGGCCGATATTAAAGGTAACGGAGCTGATGTGGCCGGCATCGTCGCCGAACAACAGAATGCCGGCAGCGTAACGGATTGTACCAACCGCGGAGCCGTTGTCAATACCTCTTCGGCTTATGGTACGGGCGGTATCGTAGGTTGGGTGCGCTACAATGGTACTACGGCGAACTACCCCGTCAAGAACGTGATCAGCGTAACGGGCAATACGAACTACGGTGCGGTCAGCGGCGGCAACGATGCGGGCGGTATCATTGGAACGGTTTATAACCTCGGTAAGATCAATGACAACAAGAACTTCGCCGAGACGCTTTCTTCGGGCAACTTTACCGCTGGCATCGTCGGCAATGCTCAGTTTACCGAAACGGCAATTGGCATGACCGAACTGAATTCCGTCGAAGTAAAGAATAATGTTTCTACCACTCCGCTCGAATCGATTACCGGAAGTTGCAAGGATCTGTACGTGTATATCAACAACCAAGAATACGTGATGGCCGAGAATAACCGGAACGCTGAATAAGACAACCGAAACATTCCGGTCGCGTGACCGGAAAACAGACAATCCGCAGGAGCCTGACCGCTCCTGCGGGTACAA
>CEAO01016539.1_pt1 | contig 9329 bp, 7 predicted proteins | sample 557631 | NCBI WGS metagenome assembly CEAO01 (sample SAMEA3182049, study PRJEB8094) | gut metagenome | biome: human; feature: gut; material: Stool; isolation source: human stools | place: Canada | collected 2012-02-08 | reverse complement strand
GGACAGGCTCAACTACCTTATAACCATGAATTCAAGACTCATTCTCAAAGGAATTTCCGTTGCTTTAGCGGCTCTGCTGCTCACGGCCTGCGGCGCGTCGAAACGGAGCCTCAAGCAGAGCAACAAGGCACTGGCGAGCGCTTTGGCAGCATCGGCTGCAAAAACCCAAGCCGAAGCGCTGAAACTCTATTCCGACACCTCGATCCCGCAGGGCGAGGCCCGTAAAAGCGTCAGCCGCGACACGCCCGGGCAAACCGCTCTCGAACAGACGATTATCCGCTGGGCAATCGACTCCGACCCGCAGGGCGCCCGCGTTTTCTACCGTGTGATCTCCAGCATCCCGGCCGTCGTCAAAAACACGAACGAAGCCTATCTGATGACGACTCCCTACGAGGAAACCCGCGCGTTCAACATTCTGGGACTCACCTACGAGAACTCCCGCGACGTCCAGATCGAGATCAAGGTCGTCAAGGCCGGTTACGAGCCGCAGGTCAAGCGCTTCAACGTCCGTCAGGCCATCGACCAGCAGGAAATCAGCAGCTTCTTCATGCTGGTCCCCAAAGAAAGCGAATAGAGCGCTTCCCATATGCGCGAATGCGGACCGGACCGTCGTCTGACGGCCCGGTCTGCTTTTCCGGTCGATAATCCGTGGCGAAAAGCGCCTCAGGCAACCGGCGTCCCGGATTCGACACGGATCCGGCAAAGCCACGGGCCGGCGCAAAAGATCCTGCACGAAAGCGCGGCGGCACGAACGCGGCAAAAGCGTGCCGCCGGACGGTCGAGTCGAAAGCCGAGAGAAAAACACCGGAAACCACGACAGCACGCCGTCCGCCGTTCACCCGCAGTCTTACGGTTTCCGCCTGCCGGCGGGAATCGCTTCCCAAGCAACCTCCGGCAGCGAACGACATTCCGCATTTCCCCTTATCGTCGGCACCGCGATATCCGAGCAGGCCGCCGGCATTTTCATGGCAAGCTCGGAAAAAAAACACGGCGAATCGCTATCTTTGCCGCACAATCGCTTAGCTTATGCCCGTTACGCTACGACATACCCTGCCCGGCGGCTCGCTCGCGCTGTGGCGGATCGACGAGGACACCGCCCGTCTCGCCTCGCTTTGTACCGGGCAGGAAAACGCGTGGGCCGGGACGCTGGCTCCGGAGCGCCGTCGCCGCGAATGGCTCGCATGGCATGCCGCGTTGCACGAGGAAGCCCCTGCCGAGGAAACGTTCTATCGGCCGTCCGGAGCGCCGGCCCTGCGAAGCGGAAAGCATATCGCCGTCAGCCACGCCGGCGGATACGCCGCGCTAATGCTTTGCGACGTTCCGTGCGGACTCGACATCGAACGGGCGGACCGCGATTTCACGAAGACGGAGGAAAGGTTTCTCGCTCCGGACGAGCGGAAGTTGCTGGAATCCGCGGGCGGCCTGTCCGCCGGCATCGTCTGGTGCGCCAAGGAGGCCCTTTACAAATGGTCGGGACTCGGCGGACTCGACTGGCTCCGCGATATCCGCGTCACGAAGATCGATCCGGTCCGGGAAACGCTCGAAGGAACGGCCGGAGGAAAGCGCATCGGGCTGAAAGTCATCCCGCACCCCGAACTGCATATCGTCTTCTGCGCCGGATAGCCCCTGCGGCGAACCGCCGCAAAGCGGCACGCCCGTTTGGAGGTGTCCGTTTTTTCTTCTTACTTTGTCTCGGAGAAATCATTAACCCTAACCGAACATTTATGAATCGAATGTATGCAAAGGCACGCATCGGACTGCTCGCCCTCGTGGCGCTGTTCGTTCTGCTGCCTTCGGCCGGCAAAAGCCAGAGCCGGCAACGAATGGCCGTTCCCGAGGACATGGAGCGCTGGATCAAGACGGTTTTCGCCAAGGGACACGTTCCTCCCTTCTCGTTCGTCTACGACGGCAAGCCGTCGGCCCAGTTCATCCGCAAGTGGAAATACTCGGCAAGCAAGGGAGCGAGCGACGAAGCGGGAACGATCAAATACCTGTTCACCTACACCGATCCCGTCACCGGTCTGAAAGTAGCCTGCCGTGTCACGGGCTTCGAGGAGTTCGGCGCCGTCGAGTGGATGCTGTACTTTACGAATACATCGCAGCGCAACTCCGCCATGCTGACCGATGTCAAGGTCACCGATTTCGGCATGGAGGCGGGAAAGGACGCTTCCTTCACGCTGCACCATGCCGTGGGAAGCAACGGCGGTCGCGACGACTTTTGGCCGCTGTCGACACAGGTGGAAACGGACAAGCCGATCTACATCACCCCCGAGGGCGGACGCTCGTCGGACCATACCGGATTTCCGTTTATGAACCTCGAGGCGTCGAACGGACGAGGCGCGATCGTCGCCGTCGGCTGGACCGGCAACTGGTACGTCGACGTATCGCAGCAGACGCCCGGTACCGCCACGCTGGCCTCGGGTATGAAGAATCTGAATCTCTACCTGCTGCCGGGCGAAACGATCCGTACGCCGCTCGTATGCATGCTGTTCTGGCAGGGCGAAGACCGCATGGTCGGCCATAACACGTTCCGCCGCTTCATGCTCGCCCACCATTCGCCCAAACTGAACGGCCGCTTCGCCGAATATCCGTTCTCGGGCGGGTACAGCTGGGGCGACCCCGCGCCCTGCAACGAGTATTGCTGCCTGACCGAAGATTTCGCCCTCGCGCTGACTAAGCGCTACGCCCAGTTCGGCATCGTGCCCGAAGTCTTCTGGCTCGACGCCGGATGGTACAAGGGATGCGGAGGCCCCGACTTCACAGGGAAAAACTGGTATAACACGGTAGGCACATGGGAGGTGGACGAGAAGCGTTTCCCGAACGGACTGAAGCCGCTGTCGGAAGCAGCGCACGAGGCCGGCGCCAAATTCATGGTATGGTTCGAACCCGAACGTGTCGCCGTAGGCAGCCAGATCGCGGAGGAACATCCCGAATGGCTGCTCAAGCGCTCGAACGATCCGAACAATCTGCTGTTCGATCTGGGCAACCCCGAAGCGCTCAATTGGATGTGCGAACATATCGGCGACCTGATCGAGAAAAACGGCATCGACTATTATCGTCAGGACTTCAACATGCATATCAGCCCCTACTGGGCCGAAGCCGACGAGCCCGACCGGGTGGGCATCCACGAAATCCGGCACGTCGAGGGCCTGTACGCCTACTGGGACTATCTGCGCGAACGTTTCCCGGGCCTGCTGATCGACAACTGCGCGGGAGGCGGACGGCGTCTCGATCTGGAGACCATGTCGCGCAGCGCTCCGCTGTGGCGGACCGACTACAGCTACGGAGAAGTGAACGGCTATCAGTGCCATACCTACGGACTGAATTTCTACCTGCCGATTCACGGCACAGGTCTTTACAAGACCGATCCGTACAGTGTCCGCTCTGCTCTCGGCAGCGCCGCCGTGCTGAACTGGAAGCTCAACGTGCTCGAAGGCTCGATCGCCGACATGCAACAGATCATCGCCCAATACAAGGAGCTCCGGCCTTACTATTACGAGGATTACTATCCGCTGACGGGAACGGCCCGCGAGCTGACCTTCGACAATGCATGGCTCGCCTACCAGATGCACCGTCCGTCGGACCAGAGCGGTATCGTCGTCGCCTTCCGCCGCAAGGACAATCAGCAGGGCTCGATCCGCGTCCGGTTGCGGGGCGTCGATCCGGCGAAGACCTACCGAGTGCTGAACGACAACGACGGAACGGTCACGACCCGCTCGGGCGCGGAACTGGCCGAGGGCATCGACCTGCAGATCGCCGAGGCGCCGGGCTCGTTGCTGCTGCGCTATTCGGAAGCAGGGGAATAAACCCGCATCCGCTCCGGGAATCGTAGGAGAGCTTTCTTTCCGTAAAAGGCGGACGGAACACGACGCCCTTCCCGAGCGGGGATACGGAGAATCCGAACGAAAAACCGAGCGATTGCCGGATATGCAAAAAGAGCGTTTTTTGTTAAATATCCGACAATCGCTTGGTTTTTTACTTTTTTACCCTACCTTTGTCACTGTCAGAAGTCGAAAACATGATTCTCAATAGCCGCTTTCATCACCACCATCACCGCTCCCGGAAGCACCGGTAGGCCGATGGCGTCTGTCTGAACGCGAAGCGAGATTCAACTCATACGGCGAGGCTTACCGAAAACGGTGCCTCGCTTTTTTTATTCGCGAACGAATCAAACGAAAAGGATATGCTGAGAATAGCGATTCAAGCCAAAGGAAGGCTCAACGAAGAGAGTATCGGACTGCTCGCCGAGGCGGGCGTATCGATCGAGGACAGCAAGCGCAAGCTGCTCGCGCGCAGCGACGGCTTCCCTCTGGAAGTGCTCTACCTGCGCGACGACGATATTCCTCAGGCCGTGTCGATGGGCGTGGCCGATCTGGGAGTCGTCGGCCTGAACGAAGTCGAGGAGAAAGGCTTCGACGTGGAAATCGTCCACCGGCTCGGATTCGGCAAATGCCGGCTGTCGCTGGCCGTCCCGAAAACGGAGCCCTACGACGGCTTGTCGTACTTCGAGGGCAAGCGCGTCGCCACGTCCTATCCGGTCATTCTGTCGCGCTTTTTCCGGGAGAAAGGCATCTCGGCCGAAATCCACGAAATCGCCGGCTCGGTCGAGATCGCGCCTTCGGTCGGCATGGCCGACGCGATTTTCGACATCGTCAGCTCGGGCGGCACGCTCGTCACCAACGGGCTGAAGGAGGTCGAGCAGGTGCTCTTCTCGGAAGCGGTACTCATAGGCGGCCGCGCGCTGAGCGACGACAAGCGGCAGATTCTCTCGCAGTTGCTGTTCCGAATCGAGGCTGTCGAGCGCAGCCGGGGCCTGAAGTACGTGCTGATGAACCTGCCTCACGCGAAGATACCCGAGGCCGTGCGCATTCTGCCCGGCATGAAAAGTCCGACGATCCTGCCGCTGGCGCAGGAGGGCTGGAGCTCGATGCACGTCGTAATCAACGAACGCGAGCTGTGGAGCAAAATCGAACAACTCAAGGCGATCGGGGCCGAGGATATTCTGGTGCTGTCGCTCGAAAAAATGATACGCTGATGCGAATTACGGTGAATCCCCAAAAAAGCGAGTGGGCCGAGCTGCTCCGCCGTCCGCAGATCGACGCGCCGGTCATCGGCGAGCGGGTGGCGGCCATACTCGAACGGGTCCGCGCCGGAGGCGACCGGGCCGTGCTCGATCTGACCGCCGAGATCGACTCGGTCGCACTCGACTCGCTCGAGGTCGCGCCCGAAGAGATCGAACGGGCCGAAGCGGCCGTCTCGCCCGAACTCAAGCGTGCCATCGCGACGGCGGCCGAGCATATCGAACGGTTCCATGCCGCCCAGCGGCCTCGGACGGTCGATTTGGAAACGGCTCCCGGCGTGCGGTGTCTTCAGCGGGCCGTGCCGATCCGACGGGTCGGGCTCTACGTGCCGGGCGGATCGGCTCCGTTGTTCTCGACCGTGCTGATGCTGGCCGTTCCGGCCCGCGTAGCCGGCTGCGAACAGATCGTGCTGTGCACCCCGCCGCAGAAAGACGGAAGCGTAGCCCCCGCCGTGCTGTATGCGGCATCGGTCGCCGGCGTCCGGCACATATTCAAGGCAGGCGGCGCGCAGGCGATCGGAGCGATGGCTTACGGCACGCAGAGCATCCCGCGCGTAGACAAGATTTTCGGACCGGGCAACCAGTACGTCACGGCTGCCAAGCAGCAGGTCGCCTCGTCTTCCGTTGCGATCGATATGCCGGCCGGGCCTTCCGAAGTGCTCGTCATGGCCGATTCGACGGCCGTTCCGGCATTCGTGGCCGCCGACCTGCTGTCGCAGGCCGAGCACGGGCCCGACTCCCAGACCGTCCTGCTCACTCCGTCGCGCGGGCTGGCCGAGCAAGTCGCCCGGGAAGTGGAGCGACAGCTCGCTGCGCTGCCTCGCCGGCAAACGGCCGCGCTCGCGCTCGAGAACAGCCGTATCGTCGTGCTGGACTCTCCGGACGAGATGATCGAGATGAGCAACGCCTACGCGCCGGAGCACCTGATCCTGTCGGTCGAGGAGCCGTGGGCCGTCGCCGAGCGCATCACGGCCGCAGGAAGCGTCTTTCTGGGCAACTACACGCCCGAAAGCGCCGGCGACTACGCCTCGGGAACGAACCACACGCTGCCGACCTACGGCTGGGCCCGCTCGATGAGCGGAGTGAACCTCGACAGCTTCCTCCGCAAGATCACCTATCAGCAGATCACGCCCGACGGACTGCGCGGCCTCGGCCCGACGATCGAGACGATGGCCTCGGCCGAGGGCCTCGACGCGCACCGCAACGCCGTGACGATCCGCCTCGAATCCCTGTAAGGACACGTTATGAAGAACGATATGGACATACGCGAACTCTATCGCCCGAACATCCGCTCGCTGGCCCCCTACTCGACGGCCCGCGACGAGTATCGGGGCGAACTCGGCATCTTCCTCGACGCGAACGAGAACCCCTACGACAACGGCTGCAACCGTTATCCCGATCCTCGGCAGCGCGAACTCAAGCGGCGCCTGTCGGAAATCAAGGGCGTCGCCCCGGAGAAAATATTCGTCGGCAACGGATCGGACGAGCCGATCGATCTCGCATTCCGCGTTTTCTGCGAGCCGAGACTGCACAACGCCGTGTCGATAGCGCCGACTTACGGCATGTACAAGGTGGCCGCCGCGATCAACGACGTGCCGATGCGCGAGGTTCCGCTCGAGCCCGACTTCTCGCTCGACGAGCGGAAGCTGCTCGCGGCGACGGACGGCGATACGCGGCTGCTGCTGCTCTGTTCGCCGAACAACCCGACGGGCAACTGCTTCCCGCGCGCGCAGATCGAGCGCATCGTCCGCACGTTCCCCGGCATCGTCGTGCTCGACGAGGCCTACATCGATTTCGCCGACACGCCGGGCCTGCTCGGCGAGTTGGACCGCTTCCCGAATTTGATTATCTTGCAGACGCTCTCCAAGGCGTGGGGCATGGCCGGACTGCGGCTCGGGCTCGCGTTCGCTCAGGAAGAGATCGTCGAGACGCTGAGCCGAGTGAAATACCCGTACAACATCAACGTCATCACGCAGCGGGCCGTGCTCGAACGGCTGGAGACAAGCATCGACGGTCAGGTAGCCGAGATCGTCTCGGAGCGCGAGCGGGTGGCCGAGGCGTTGCGCACGCTGCCTGCGGTCCGGAAGATTTACCCGTCGCAAGCCAATTTCCTGCTCGCCCGGTTCGACGATCCGAGGGGCGTGTACGAGCGGCTGATCGGCGAGGGAATCATCGTGCGCGACCGCTCGCGCGTCGCGGGCTGCGAGGGCTGTCTGCGCATCACGATCGGCACGCCCGCCCAGAACGACCGGCTGATCGAAACGCTGAAAAACGAAACCGCATGAAACGCGTCCTTTTCATAGACCGCGACGGTACGCTGGTCGTGGAGCCGCCCGTCGATTACCAGCTCGACTCGTTCGGCAAGCTCGAGTTCGTCCCGAAGGCCATCGGCTCGATGAGCCGCATCGCGACGCTCGGCTTCGAACTGGTCATGGCCACGAATCAGGACGGCCTCGGCACCGAATCGTTTCCCGAGGAGACGTTCTGGCCCGTTCAGAACCTGATTATCAAGACGCTCGAGGGCGAAGGCATACATTTCGACGACGTCCTGATCGACCGCACGCTGCCCGAGCAGAACGCCCCGACGCGCAAACCCGGCACGGGAATGTTCGGCCGGTACCTCGCGGGCGGGTACGACCTGAAAGGCTCCTACGTGATCGGCGACCGGCTGACGGACGTCGAGCTGGCGCGCAACCTCGGCGCGAGGGCGATCCTGTTGCGCGAGACGGAGCAGGGGCGACGCATGGCCGAGCAGAGCGGTCTGTCGGACGTCTGCGCGCTGATTACCGACGACTGGGACCGGATATGGCAGTTCCTGCGCGCCGGAGAGCGCACGGCCGTCGTCGAGCGACGCACGCGGGAAACCGACATCCGGGTCCGCCTCGATCTGGACGGCAGTTCGACGTCGAGGATCGACACCGGACTGAAGTTTTTCGACCACATGCTCGACCAGATCGTGCATCACGCCGGCATATCGCTCGACCTGCAGGTCCGGGGAGACCTGCAGGTCGACGAGCACCATACGATCGAGGACACGGCCATCGCGCTCGGAGAGGCGATCCGCCGAGCGCTCGGATCGAAGCTCGGCATCGGCCGCTACGGCTTCTGCCTGCCGATGGACGAGTGCCGGGCCGCCGTGCTGCTCGACTTCGGCGGACGCATCGAGCTGGTCTGGAACGCCCGCTTCTCTCGCGAGTACGTCGGCGACGTGCCGACCGAAATGTTCCGCCACTTCTTCAAGAGCCTCGCCGAATCGGCCCGCTGCAACCTGTACGTCGAGGCCAAAGGGGAGAACGAGCACCACAAGATCGAAGCGATATTCAAGGCATTCGCGCGCGCGCTGCGCACCGCCATCGCGCGCGACAACTTTCATTTCGAGCTGCCGAGCAGCAAAGGAACGCTATGATTACGATCATCGACTACGACACGGGCAACCTCCGTTCGGTGGCCAACGCCCTCGGACGGCTGGGAGCCGAATACCGGATTACGGCCGACCCGGCCGCGATTCGAGCGGCCGAACGGGTCCTGCTTCCGGGCGTCGGCGAGGCTTCCAGCGCGATGGCCAAGCTGTGCGAGCGCGGACTTCCGGACGTGATCCGCTCGTTGAAATGCCCCGTGCTGGGCATCTGCATCGGCGTGCAGCTGCTGTGTCGCCGCAGCGAAGAGGGCGACACCGAATGCCTCGGCATTTTCGACAACGAGGTCCGCAGACTCCGGACCGAAGGGCTGAAAGTGCCCCACATGGGCTGGGACAGTATCGAAGACCTGCGCGGGCCGCTGTTCGACGGCCTCGACGAAGGCGCATACGTCTACTACGTCCACTCCTACGCGCCGCAGACGAACGCCGACACGATCGCCCGGACGACCTACGGAGAGACGTTCAGCGCCGCGATCCGGCGCGACAACTTCTTCGGAACGCAGTTTCACCCGGAAAAGAGCGCTTCGGTCGGCGAGCGCATCCTGCAAAACTTTTTGAGACTATGATCGAAGTCATTCCCGCCATCGACCTGATCGGAGGCCAGTGCGTCCGGCTCACGCAGGGCGACTACGACCGGAAGACCACCTATTACAAAGATCCGCTCGACGCCGCCCTGCGGTACGAGGAGTGCGGCGCAGGACGTCTGCACCTGGTCGATCTGGACGGGGCGAAAGCCTCCCGTCCGGCCAATCTCGGCGTGCTGGAGCGGATCGCCGCACGCACCTCGCTCGAAGTGCAATACGGCGGCGGCATCAAAAGCACCGAGGCGCT
>CEAO01020448.1_pt1 | contig 10006 bp, 8 predicted proteins | sample 557631 | NCBI WGS metagenome assembly CEAO01 (sample SAMEA3182049, study PRJEB8094) | gut metagenome | biome: human; feature: gut; material: Stool; isolation source: human stools | place: Canada | collected 2012-02-08 | reverse complement strand
TCGGCGACGCGTGCGGGGGAGTGGGTTACGGACATTCAATATGCAATAAACCTAAAGTACCCAAGGGTCTTTAGGTTTATAACATTCCGACACATAAAAGTGCTACCTACTTTTTCTTTTTATGTCTGTCTTTTCTCAGACGTTTCTTGCGCTTGTGGGTAGACATTTTATGCCTTTTTCTTTTTTTACCGCTTGGCATAATCGTAAGGTTTAATAAAGATGGTTAATTATTTGGCATTGGCTTTTACTTTGCCTGCGAAACTCTTGGCCGGCTTGAATGCCGGGATGTTGTGGGCAGGGATCGTAATAGTCGTGTTTTTCGAAATGTTGCGGGCCACCTTCTCCGCTCTTCTCTTGACGATGAAGCTGCCGAAGCCCCTCAGGTAGACGTTCTTGTTCGAGGTCAGCGAGTCCTTGATGCTTTCCATGAACGCTTCCACGATCTGCTGCACCTGCGCTTTCTCGACACCGGTGCCTTTTGAAATTTCGTTAACAATATCCGCCTTTGTCATAATCCAAAAATATTTAGTTTAACTTATTTTTCCCCTTAGTCCATTGGAGTGCAAATATATATCTTTATTTCCTTATAAAGAAATTACGGGAGTAAATATTTTTTCCTGCTGCGGGAAAATGCTAACTCTTTCACTCCTATTCCGTTTCTATTTCCCGCACACGCAAAAATCAGCCCAAAGTAGTGAAAAACAGTAAATTTTTAGTTATTTTATTGTTTTTCAATTGTTTGCAATCTGAGACGGTGATATTCTGCCGCATGCGACGCGCTTTCGCCGTCCGAGGCGGCGGCTCGGTCCCGGTTTGCCAGTGATATAACGCTGAAAGTTACCGGTTAGTCTGCGGCTCCGGACAATAAAAGTCCGGTTTTTGCATTATTTGTAAAGGGCATGCGTCGCGCTGCGCGACGCATGTGCCGAATTTAGCTATCTTTGTATGAAATAAAATCGGTGAAGCGATGAGTGCAGCCAAAATCCTGTGGGTCGACGACGAGATCGACCTGCTTAAGCCCCATATTCTGTTCCTTCAGGGCAAGGGCTACGACGTGGTTACGAGCAACAACGGCTACGACGCGATCGATCTGGCTTCGTCCCAGCCGTTCGACCTGATCATCCTCGACGAAATGATGCCCGGCCTGACGGGTCTCGAGACGCTTCCGCGAATCAAGGAGCTGCGGCCGATGACGCCGGTGATCATGGTTACCAAGAGCGAGGAGGAGAACATCATGGACAAGGCCGTCGGGTCGAAGATCGCCGACTACCTGATCAAACCCGTCAATCCGAATCAGGTGCTGCTGTCGATCAAGAAAAACGTCCACAGCCAGCAGCTCGTCACCGAGCAGACGACGGCCGACTACCGCAGCGAGTTCGGTCTCATCGCCTCGTCGTTCGCCTCCGCGCGGACGTTCGCCGACTGGGTGCAGATATACAAGAAGCTCGTGGGCTGGGAGGTCGAGCTGACCGAGTCGACCGATCCGGGCGTGCGCGAGATCCTGTCGTACCAGAAGAACGAGGCGAACAACGAGTTCGCCAAGTTCGTCCGCGCCAACTACCTGAGCTGGTTCTCGGACCGCGATGCCGACGCTCCGGTGCTGTCTCACCAGCTGGTCCGCTCGAAAGTCTTTCCTATTGTGGACGCCTCGGCCAAGACGACCCTCTTTCTGATCGACAATTTCCGGCTGGACCAGTGGCGGATGATCCGTCCGGTGCTGCACGGACTGTTCGACGTCGAGCAGGAGGATTTCTATTGCAGCATTCTGCCGACGGCCACCCAGTATGCGCGCAACGCGATTTTCGCCGGGCTGACGCCGCTGGCGATCGACAAGATCATGCCCGATCTGTGGCTCAACGACAACGAGCACGGGGGCAAGAATCAGCACGAGGAAGATTTCCTGCGCCGGCAAATGCAGTCTCAGGGCAAGAGCTACAAGCTGTTTTTCGACAAGATCGTCAAGACCGACTCGGGCAAGCGGCTGATCGAGAATTTCGACCGGGTCGCCGCCGCCGATTTCTCGGTAATCGTCTATAACTTCCTCGATATCCTGTCGCATGCGCGGACCGAAACGCAGATCATCCGCGATCTGGCCGAGGACGAGGCGGCGTTCCGCTCGCTCACGCGTTCGTGGTTCGAGCACTCGGACCTGCTGGAGCTGATGCGGCTGGTCGCCGATCGCGGGCACACGGTCATCGTCACGTCGGACCACGGCACGATTCAGGTGGACCGTCCGGTCCGCGTGCAGGGCGACCGCGAGACGTCGTCCAACCTGCGCTATAAGACCGGCCGCAACCTGGGCTTCAACCCCAAGGAGGTGTTCGCGATCACGAAACCCGAGCAGGCTCACCTGCCCAAGTCGAACATCACGTCCACCTATATTTTCGCCTACAACCGCGACTTTTTCGTCTATCCGAACGATACGAACCGTTTCGTGCGCTATTATAACGATACGTTCCAGCACGGCGGCATCTCGATGGAGGAGATGATCATTCCCTTCATCGTCATGAAGCCGAGGTAGCGCCGGTCCCTTTGCCCGGAGTCGCGGCGTGCCGGACGGCTTCCCCGGGTTCGGACAGCCTCGTCCGGTCTGTTTCCGGCCGTGCGCCGGCGGATTTTGCGGTTCGCTGCGGGAGCAGGGCGGCCGCGGGCGGGACCGTGCGCCCGCTTTTACGTTTGCCGTCCCGCGCAGGACTTCGGGAAAGAGCGGGAATGGAAATTCCGCGTTCTGTCGGGCGGGTGGCCGGCGGACCTGCGGAGCGCGCTTTCTGCCGGACATGCGGCGGACGGAAAACCCGCGCGGTTTTGAAATTCACTCCGAACCGTTATCTTTGCCTCCGAAGAGAGTGGGAAAAATCCATGAAAACATTCAGGATACGTTCGACGAGCGATTTGCCCGAGGTGGCCGAAGCGATTCTCGACGCGCGGGCCGGCCGCACGGTGATCGCGTTTCGCGGCGGGATGGGCGCGGGCAAGACGACGCTGATCCGGGCGGTCTGCGACCGCCTCGGCGTGACCGACACGGTGACCAGCCCTACGTTCGCTATCGTCAACGAGTATCGCGGCGACGGCACGCCTCCGGTCTATCATTTCGACTTTTACCGGATCGACCGGATCGAGGAGGCGTTCGATTTCGGCTACGAGGAGTATTTTTTCAGCGGAAACCTTTGCTTGGTCGAGTGGCCCGAGAAGATCGAGAGCCTGCTCCCGGACGATGCGATGAACGTGCGCATCGACGTGCCCGACGAAGATGAGCGCGTGATCTCGATCGACTGACTTTATTCTGTTTTGCCGTATCGCCGTATGGCTTCGGGAGAGTTCTTCCCGTCGCTTCTGCCGGTTTTCGCGTCATAACGCGCTTTGCCGGAAGTAGGGGGGCGTCGCATTGTGCGATCGCTACCGGCGGAGTCGTACCGTCGTTTGGCGTGCGGATCGTCGTGAGCCGCGTCCGGCCGGCTGCCATGCGTTTTTTGCGCGAAGCCGCACTGAACTTCCGGTCGGATCGTCTTTTGAGGCGCTCGGTCCGCATCGGATGCGTTTTCTTCGTGCGTGTTTCATCGTTTCGCATGGACTGGAGGTCCGCCGCCGTTTTCGGCTGAGCGCCGCCGACTCTCTTCCCTGCCTTATTTCCCGATCCGGGCGATCGTTTTCGGATCGGTCAGCTCGCGCAAGGCGTCGCGGCCGATCCAGCGGGCCGTACGGTCTTGCGACGAGGCCAGCGTCCGGCTCAGCCCGACGGCCTCGCCGTGCAGCCGTAGGCTTCGTTTGCCGATCTGTCTCAGAGCCCAGTTGACGGCTTTCTTGACGAAATTGCGCGGATCGTCCGCAGCTTTTCCGATCAGTCCGAGCAGCGGCAGAAACCTCTCGTCGGGCGACCGCTTGTCTCCGATCGCCAGCGCCGCCGTCAGCGCGAAGGCCGTGCGCCGGACGTATTCCTCCTCGCGCGGAGCGTATCGCTCGATCAGCTCGTAGGCGAACGCGGTGCGGCGCAACAGGTTCTGACAGCACAGGTCGCAGACGTCCCATGCGTCGAACTGTTGCGTCCAGCGGTCGACGAGTTCGACGGTCGTCTGCCGGGGATCGGCGATCATCGGGGCCAGCAGGCGGGCCTCGTGCCAGCCCGTGTCCCAAAGCGCGACGGCCAGCGGGTGGTCCGTACCCGTCTCCCGGGCGATCTTTCTCAGCGCGGGAACCGCAATGCCCAGCGCCCGTTCCGTCGGAATGCCGAAACGGCTCATGCCGCTGCGGTGTTCGGGCGAGGCCGCTGCCCGGAGGATGGCTGTCAGGTCGTCTGCTCGATTCATCGTGGTCGTTTCTGTCCGGTCGCCGCTGCTCCGCCGCCTTCACGTCTTCCGGCCGGGGACGCGATTCCCGGAAAAGGCGTGATCCGTTCGGCCGGCTGCGGCGGCTTCGGGAAAAGCCCGAACGTGCCGGAAATGCGGAGGCATATTCCCGGCTCGTCCGTTTGCACTATCTTTGCCGGCAAATGTAACGAAAAAACGATGAGGTACGACTGCCTGTTTTTCGATCTCGACCGCACGCTGTGGGATGTCGATCGCAATCAGAAGAAAGCCTTGAGGGTGCTGTACGGCCGTTACGGCTTGGATCGTTCCGGCATCGGGTTCGAGCGCTGCTTCGCGGTGTTCGAGCGGATCAACGCCGGCTTGTGGGACGATTACCGCGACGGGAAAATCTCGCGCGAGACACTGCGCGACACGCGTTTCGAGCGGATGCTCGACGAGATCGGCCTGAGCGACCGGGCGCTGGCCCGGACTCTGGCCGACGATTACCTGAAGCTCGCCCCGACGTTCCGCGGCCTGATTCCGTATGCGAGGGAAGTCGTCCGCGAGCTGAGCGGGCGGTATCCGATGTATATCGTGACCAACGGTTTCGCCGGAGTGCAGCAGATCAAGCTGCGTCACAGCGGGTTGGACGGCTATTTCCGGGGCGTCGTTTGCTCCGAAGACGCCGGGGCGAACAAACCCGATCCGCGCATTTTCGAATACGCCCTCGATTTGGCAGGGGTAAAGGCCGGTGCGGCCGTGATGATCGGCGACGACCCGTACAGCGATATTCCCGGCGCGGAGCGGGCCGGGATCGATTCGATCTGGTTCGATCCCTCGGGTATGCCGTGCGAATGCCGTCCGACGTACAGGATCGGATCGCTCAGGGAGCTGCTGGCGTTGTTGTAGGCTCGGGCTTTCCGTCGGGAAGGCCGGCTTGCGCCTCTTGCGGGAGGACAGGCGTTTTCCTGCCGGTCCCTGTTGCGAGCCGAAAAACCTTCCCCTGATATCCATAGCGGCCGGCTTTTTCGTTCCGGCGCTGCGGGGCGGACGAACGCCGTGCCCGGAAGTTCGGCGGTCTCGGCGGTTCCGGACAGATCGTGTTGCAGGCCGCGTGCCGGTTTTTCTTTTCCCGTTTCCGGGCTGATCGTCCGGCGGCGGTACGCTCCGCAGGTCGGGAATCGTGCCGATACGGCTGCCGGACGGGTACGCCCGTCGGCTGCTCGCCGGGTCGGATTCGTAGAAAATGCGGTCCCGTCATAAGCGCAAAGCCGAATACGCTCGGCCCATGCCGCCGAAACGCTGCGCTTGCTCCGAGAGCTGCCGTTTCCGAAGCGGGCGCTCCTCCGGGACTATGCCTGTTTTTCTGCCGGATCGGGCCGGGATTTTTTCAGCTCGATCAGGATGACGCTCGATTCGGATACGGTGCGGACTTTCAGAGGACCCGAGACCGTCCCGGCGGAAAAAACCTTTTCCAAATCGTGCGTCGGGTCGAGCATCCGGACCTCGACGGAGCCGAACCGCTCGATTCCGTCGATATCGAAAGCGATTTCCAGAGGTCCCGATTTCCAGCAGGCCGTCAGTATGGCCAGATCGCCCGCGGCGTTTCGTCCCGCCAGCGTGCGGGAGCCTTCGGGCAGGTTCCCCGCCGCCGCTACCCGTTCGCCGTAGCGAGTCAGCTCGCCGAAGGCTTGCATGCCGTAATAGGTCTTGTTCGGCGTCCGGTCGTCGTACAGGCCCCAGCGCGTCGTCGTGACCGTGTAGTAGAACGCCCGGTCGATCGGCGTGTCCTGCCATCCGATCAGCACCGTGTTCAGGAAGGCGGCCGACTCGAGTCCGCGCATGAACCGGATCGCCTCGTTCTGCTCGACGGGCCCCATGCCCCACAGTGCGTCCCCGTAGGGATTGTAGTGCCATTCGTTCAGGTGGATTTCCGTATCGGGGAAGCCGCTCTCGTCGAGCCATCGTCGGGCGTCGAGCGCCATTTGCAGCAGCTCGGTGTCGGACGGAGAGTAGTAGTGGAACGAATAGAAGTCGAGCGGAGCCCCGTGCTTCGCGCAGTTCTCGGCGAAGGCTTTCACCTTCTCCTCTCCGAAAGCGCAGTGGCCCGGTCCGCCGAACTTCAGGTGCGGGAACCGCTTTTTCAGCTCCCGGGCCGCCGTAGCGTAAAAGTCGTTGAACGCTTCGAGCGTCCCGGTCCACATTTTCGGGCCCAGATCGGGCTCGTTCCAGATTTCCCAGTACTCGATGTCGTAGCGGTATCCGTTCCATTTCCCTTCCGTATAGTGGCGGATGACGTTCGACACGACGTCGATCCATTTGCCCGCGTCGGAGGGCGGGTCGGTGAAATATTTGTTGCGGCTGTGCTCGATCGACGTACCGAGGCGGTAGTATACCTGCGTGCCGCTTTCGACGCAATTGCGGATGTAGTCGTCGGTCTGATCGAAATAATAGTTGCGGGGATCGTTCGCGTCGGCATGGAAGTTGGCGAATATCAGAGGAATGTCGACTACCCGCATGCCCGCGTTTTCCAGCGGCGCGTCGTGCAGCCGGGTGATCGGGATGTTCAGCCGCGAGAACGATTCGCGGATGTCGCAGCCGGGCATTTCCTCGTCCATCAGCGGAGGGGCCAGATTGCCGCCGTTCAGTTCCTTGATCGGCCCGGCCGCGCTGTCGGCGAATATCCGGACGCTCGCCTTTGCAACGCCGGTCCCGCCGTCCCGGTCCGGTCCTGCCGTTGCGGAACCGGCCGTCGCGGCGAGCAGGACGCATACCAGCAGGCGCATGCCGTATTTCGATGCAGTCGTCTTCATTTCATCTTGTGTTCGGGTTGTTGCTCGCCGAAGCGGGCTTCAGTCTCAAAGATACTCAAAATCTCCGTTTCCGTCAAGAAACTCCGTCGCGGTCCGGCGGGCAGACGTTTCCTCCCGGCGGGAAAATGGGTGCGGAATTGCCGTGTATCGGATGCGGAAGGTTAAAATTTTTTCTATTTTTGCATGCAGGAGTGGATTTATGTTAGAAAAGTTTTATATTTTTACCCTAAAATATCCCGGAAAAGAGTCCGGACCGGCATTTTTCGTGTCGTTCGCGCGCTTTTGTTCCGGGGCGTTGCGGTACGGAGAACATGAATGGAATCGGATAAACAGCAGAAACGAGAGAGATCTGGATTTACTAACCAAAAGTTACTTAACAAATTAAAACGTATGAAAAAGCTTTTTTACTATTGTTTGTTACTGCTTCCGACTTTGTTGATATGGCAGTGCAAGGACGACGACTATCCACCCCTGCCTCCCGTGGATACCTCGCTCAAATTTCATGTTGAGGATACGCTGGTGATGTCTACGGCCGGCGGTAACAGCACGATTTCCTTGCAGTCGGCGAAGGATTGGAAGCTCGACGTCGAGTACGATGCGACCGATCCCGACAAGGACTGGCTGTCGACGGACCCGACCTCAGGCACGGCGAGCGGCACGGCTTCGGTGACCGTTACGACGCTTGCCTCCTTGGTAGAGCGTAAGGCTACGCTGGTACTGTCTCAGGTAGGCGAGGATACGGAAGCGCCGGTGCGTCTGGTCGTTAGGCAGGACGTGGACGGTTTCTCCGTGGAGAAAAAGAATTATCCTGTAGGCTATGAAGAGTCGGTCGTTCAGGTGAAGTTCCTGACCAATGTGACTAACTATGCCGCCGAGGTGGCCGAGAAGGATCAGAAGTGGATCATTCCGCTGCCGGCTACGATGGCTGCGACCGAAGCCGGTCTCTCGTTCACGATCAAAAAGAATACGGGTCCCGCCGCCCGTACGGGTACGATTACCATTTACGATGCCGACGGCAAAGCTTCCAGCGTGAATGTGACGGTGACCCAGGAGGGCGCTCCGGTTACGGGCTCGGTAGTCTACGAGGGCAATAACGCGCTCGATGCCGTGATGATGAACGTGAACGGCGAGTATGTCTCTTGGGTGCTGAGAAAGGATGCCGACGAGATCGTTTACGGCGAAGCCGAACATATTTCTACAACTGGTTGGTGGTATGCGACTCCGCCGGTTAGTGACGGTTCCAATATTCAATACGGCGGTGCGGCTTACGGCGGAGTCGATTATATGTTCGACAAGGGTCCGATCGCAGTGCGGTTCCCTGCGCCTTTCCCGATGGTGACGCTGTGTTTTATCGGAACGAATGTGAAGATTTCGCTTTATCCGTGGAATACCGACTATGCGACGACAACGGCTCAGGAGCCGATATTGGAAGAATCGTTCACAGGTGGCGAATGGCAGTATCCGGGCGGTAATCCGGGCGGCAGTGAGGGAACGGGTCGCTGGGATCCTTCCGGAGAGTATTTGGCCGTGATCGAATCGATCGGCGAGGGAGCGAAGGTTGGCTGCAACACCGTGCCGAACGCGTCCTATCCGGAATGGAGCGGTATGATGAGCGGATACGAGATGTTCCTCGGCGGCAAATCGAGCGGGGAGACCGGAACGTTGATCGGGTTGTCCTGCGTTATGGGTAATACCGATGGCAGTCAGCCTTATTCGATCGGCGGTACGTCGAATCTGAAAAGAGTCTTCTCGTCCAACGGTACAGCATGGAATATGACCGACGAATATTACCTGAACAAGGCGATGGTCAACGAAACGCCTAAGAAAAAGACTTATCTTTCCGGAAAATACGGATATGCCGATAACGTAAGCGCCGTGAAGATCGGCACGAAGACGTTTATCGCCTTGTCCGACGTCAACGGCAAGATTTGGGTGGCTTCGACGACCGACGGTAAGGACTGGACGATCGTGAAGGAAGAGCTTTCGCTGACCGGTTCGGTTTCTTCGATGGTGGTTAAGGACGGTACGCTCAACTTCTACTATGCGAAGGACGGAGCGCTCCATCTGGCGACCGCGTCGGCAACCGACGGCTGGGTTGATGCTTTGGCCGATGCCGGTCAGGTTCTCCAGTTGCCCGACGGCGTGAACAACGGTACGGTCGTTTACAACGATGTGAGCAGCCAGTTCCAATTCATCTACGTATCCGCTGACGACGAAATTCTCTCGAAGGTGTCGGATACTGCGAACGGTTCGTTCGAGCCGGGCGACGTGATTCTGGAAGGTGCTGCTACCGGTGCCGACAAGCCGTTCTTCGTAACCGACGGCGAGGGGCATATCGGTGCTGACGCCGGTATCGCCTATACGTTCAACAGCGGCGTGTACGTGCAGATGTAATACCGCAGAGATAAAAAAGGCCTTATGAAGGCCGGTTCGGTGGCTCTCCCAAGCATTGGGGGAGCCACTTTTTTGGAGCGAATGGTTCATGCGAGCCGCAGGAGCGGAACCGTCGAATTCCGATCGAGCAAAGGCATGTTGCCATGAAAAAGCGCGGCAGGGCCGGGGGGGTGTCTTTGCAAGACCGTGCTGCACTATGCGAAGAACCGAATCGGCGGTATTTGCCCATGTATTCCGCTTTCTGTGGCTTCGGTGCCGCTTCGATTTGAAACCGGTCGCAGGCATGACGGTATGGAATGAAAAGTGCGGCCGGGTCCCTAATATAGGGACCCGGCCGCACTCGGATCGTTTGTACGAGCCATAAGCGGATCGGATGGCGGAACGGTTCGGGAAAAACGGATGAAAGTCGCTCCCTCCCCCCTACTTTATTGCATTTTCTGCAAGTGCCGTTCGTATAAAGGGGCGGACGAAACGAATCTCTGTCGCATGTCGAATCAATTACCGAGCTTCTGCCTG
>CEAO01013924.1_pt1 | contig 10406 bp, 9 predicted proteins | sample 557631 | NCBI WGS metagenome assembly CEAO01 (sample SAMEA3182049, study PRJEB8094) | gut metagenome | biome: human; feature: gut; material: Stool; isolation source: human stools | place: Canada | collected 2012-02-08 | reverse complement strand
AACGAAGCAGACCGCACCGCAGAGGGCTTTGCGAAAATGTTCGGCACCTATTTCCCACCGGAGTTTTCTATCACAGAGGGCAATGCCTGGATGTCTACCCTGAACAATTCCGTTCAGTATATATCGGTCATCCGTCCCGGCGAAAAAGTTGCGAAGCTGGTCAAGCGGATGCACTATGTATCCTTTGTAGGGATGTTCCGGTCTGATCTTTTTGAGGGCTTATGTGTTGGTCATGCCCCGAAAAAATGCAAAATCTGCGGCAAGTGGTTCCTCACCACCAACGCAAGGCACACCAAATACTGCGGCGGCTATGCACCGGGGGACAAGCTGCACCGCACTTGCCGGCAGATCGGCAATCTAAAAGGCAGAGAACAGCGAGAGCTTGCAGACGATCATCCGATTATCCAGATATATGAAAAGAGGCTGAACACCATAAATCGCTATGTAAAGCGTGGTACTCTGGACGCTGACCTTGCGGAGGTCATGAAGAAACTGGCAAAAGATAAAGAACTCCGGGCAAAAAGTGATGTTGCTTATGCCAAAGGAGCTTATGAAAAAGAAATGGAACAGGCTGCTTTGCTTGCAGAAGCTAAGATACATATTTAGTGGGGGAACAATATGAAACAAATATATGTGCATGGATTAGGACAAACATCTGACAGTTGGACAAAAACAATAGATATTTTGCAAACTACTGATTACAGCTTGTGTCCGAATCTTCCTGATTTAGTTCATAGCAAAGAAGTGACCTATGATAATCTATATGCTGCATTTTCAGATTACTGCAATCAATATGATGAGCCTATTGATTTGTGCGGTTTATCGCTTGGGGGCGTATTAGCTCTGAACTATGCTATACAATATCCGAAAAAAGTTCGCTCCTTGGTGCTTATCGCCACACAATATAAAATGCCCAAGAAGCTTCTGAAATTTCAAAATCTTCTCTTTAGATTTATGCCTAAATCCATGTTTCAACAAATGGGATTTAGAAAAGCTGATTTCTTACTTCTATGCGAAACCATGATGGAGTTGGACTTTAACAACTCTCTGCACAAAATATCATGCCCTACACTATTGTTATATGGCGAGAAAGATACTGCGAATAAAAATGCTTCTATTGAATTGGCAGAATTGCTTAAGAACGTGGAATTAAAAACGATTATTGGTGCCGGACATGAAGTTAATATTGAATCACCGCAGGAATTGGCAGAAATACTTCATGCTTTTTATGAAAGAATGTCTTAAGGGATTCTTATAGAAATGAGAAGGGAGGTGCGCTATGCTGAGTGATTTTACATGGAATATGACCGGATACATACCGAAACACCAAGTCAATCCGCACGGTGATGGTATCATTCCCTATGTGGCAGAGCGCATCTTCCAACTGGAACCTGAGCCGCCAAAGGTAGGCAGTCTGAACGAATATATCCTGTCTGCCTTGCAGGAAAAGAATTTGATACATTTCTCATTCTTCCTACACCACTACGAGCCGCAGCTTAACAAGCGCATCAAAGACTTTCTCGGTGTGGATGGCGGCGATTTGTACGACACAGACCGATTTATAGATATAAAGCTCTCCTGCCGGGAACAAATGCTCCAAAAACTGATGGACTATGACCTTACCAAGGGCGCAGAGTATGCTACATACATCTATCCGTTCATCCGGGATGCTATGCTCCGTTTTCGCATGGGCGAAGAAAAATGGTCGGTATCCTCTCTGACTAATTACAAAATGGTGCGGTCAATGGCTTGGCTGTACCACAATACCAAGGATGCGGTCAACGAGTTTTCCAAGAAATACAACTGTGATCTTGCTCTTGCCGAAAACTATCTGAAAGTTGTGCGAGGTATCCGCAATCAGCAGCCTTTCTATGTCACAGACGAGGACGGCGAAGAAACAGGCGAGGATGTAGCCCTTGACGATAGCTGGAACTATACCGATATCCTCTGGAACGGCATACAGGCAGAAAAGGTGCAGCGGGCATTTGAGAAACTGAATTACCGGGAACAGACCTTGCTCGAAAAACGATTAGCAATTTGCATGACCTGTGGGCGTGTCAGCTCATGGAAAGACCGCCCCACCTTTGAAGAACTGGCGGTTATGTTTGAGGGCAGTACAGCCAGCGGTGCAGAACGAGCCTACCGAAAAGCAGTGGACAAGTTGACGGAATTTTTGGTTGCCGAGGGCGCAATCCATGCAGTCCGGCTAAAACAGAAATCCAAGACCAAGCGAAAAAAGAAAATCGCCGCCGCAATCTACGAATACCAAGCAGACTGCGACGGCGAATGGGGCGAAATATCATTAGATTTTGAGAACGGCAAGGCAGAGGTCATTTTGCTTGCCGATTGGGATACAGTGAAAACGAACAAATTTGCAAGCAGAGCAATCGCCTATCTTCTGAACTGTGAGAACGAAAAATTACCCAAGGAAATAATGGTGGCCTTTGAATAACGAGGGAGTGAGATACATGGAGCAATTACTGATTGTTGAAGATGATATCGGTTTGAATCAAGGCTTATGCAAAGCGCTGAAAGCAGATGACCGTCAGATTATATCCTGCCATGATCTAAAAGCGGCAAGAGAACAATTGCTTTGCGGGAGTGTATCCCTGGTTCTGCTGGATATCAATCTGCCGGATGGCAGTGGGCTTGAGCTGCTCCGGGAGATCAAGGAAAACACGCCCGGGATTCCTGTTATTCTGCTGACTGCCAATGACACCGATCTGGATATCGTAGACGGACTGGAGAGAGGCGCTGATGATTATATTACCAAGCCCTTTTCTCTTTCGGTTTTGCGGGCAAGGGTGAATACCCAACTGCGAAAGCAAGCGTCAAACCATAAAAATGCGCCGTTCCATATGGATCTATTTCACTTTGACTTTGAGGCTATGACCTTTTATGTGGCAGATTCAAAAGTGGAATTGAGCAAAACCGAACAAAAATTACTGCGTCTGCTTGTTGAAAACCGAGGCCGAACCATGACCCGTGGAGACCTTGTAGACCGGATCTGGACAGATGGCGCAGAATATGTGGATGAAAATGCTTTGTCTGTTACGATCAAGCGTCTGAGGGATAAGCTTGGTGCACAGAAATATATTAAAACCGTCTATGGAATCGGTTATAGCTGGGTGACAAAAGATGAATAAAACCGGCATTGTGATCATACTGCTGTGTTTTCTGGCGGCGGCAGCTGTTGTGTTATGGGAGCGGAGAAAGGCCAGAAAAACGATGGAAGAAATCGAAAGGATGCTAGACGCTGCCATGACCGGCTCCTTTTCTGAAAACAATTTTGATGAAAGCCAGCTGTCTGCATTGGAAACGAAGTTTGCGCACTATCTTTCCGCAGCAGAAGCATCTTCTCAAAATATAGCGCAGGAAAAAGACAAAATCAAAACCTTGATTGCAGACATTTCCCACCAGACGAAAACGCCGATTGCAAACCTGCTGTTATACAGCGAGCTTCTGAAGGAGGAAACTCTGCCTGCATCGGCGAAGGCAAATGTGGAGGCGCTGTACAAACAATCGGAAAAGCTGCGATTTCTGATCGATTCTCTCGTAAAGCTTTCCAGACTGGAAAACGGGATCATTTCACTCTCCCCTCAGCAAGCAGCGCTGCAGCCGCTGCTTGAAAGCGTAGTAGAACAATATACTGCCAAGGCTTCTGAAAAAGGATTGTCTTTGCGACTGCAAGATACCGATGCTTTTGCTGTATTCGACTTCAAATGGACAGCGGAAGCGCTGGCTAATATCGTAGACAACGCCATCAAATATACAGAGCATGGCACCATTACTATTTCTGCCGTAAGCTATGAAATGTTTTCAAGGATCGATATATCGGATACCGGTTCAGGCATCCCGGAAAGTGAGCAAGCGAAGATATTTGCTCGCTTTTACCGCTCAAATAGTGTGCAGAAACAAGAAGGTGTGGGCATCGGCTTATACCTTGCCCGACAGATCATATCCGGCGAGGGCGGTTATATCAAGGTTGCTTCCGTTCCGGGAAAAGGAAGTACGTTTTCCATATTTCTGCCGAAATAACAACAATTCTATCAAAACTGTTAGATTTCATTTTCCGCCGGAAAGAATGTGGAAAGATTCCTATGCGATAATCTGTATGTATCAAAGGATCATTTCCTTTCATACATACAGATTTTTTCATGGAGGTACTCATTTATGGAAGTTTTACAGGCAAAAAACCTGAAAAAGATTTATGGCTCCGGCAATAACGCAGTTCATGCGTTGGATGGAGTTGATTTAAGTGTAAAGAAGGGCGAATTTGTTGCAATTGTCGGCACATCCGGCTCCGGCAAATCCACGCTGCTGCACATGCTGGGCGGGCTGGATCGCCCTACAAGTGGCACGGTCATGGTGGACGGACAGGATATTTTCTCCCTGAAGGAGGAAGCGCTGACCATCTTCCGTCGCAGGAAAATCGGCTTTGTGTTCCAAGCATATAATCTTGTTCCGGTGCTGAATGTGTATGAAAATATTGTTCTACCCATTGAGCTGGACGGTGGCAAGGTCAATAAGGATTTCGTACAGCAGATTGTACAGACACTTGGGCTGGATGATCGTCTGGATGCGCTGCCCAATCAGCTCTCAGGCGGTCAACAGCAGCGGGTAGCCATTGCCCGTGCGCTGGCGGCAGCACCCGCTATCATTCTGGCAGATGAACCCACCGGCAATCTGGATTCCAAAACCAGCCAGGATGTATTGAGCCTTTTGAAAGTCACCAGTCAAAAGTTCGCCCAGACAATCGTAATGATCACTCACAACGAAGAAATTGCGCAGATGGCAGACCGCATTATCCGTATCGAAGATGGTCGGATCGTCTCCCAGAACTAACGGGAGGTGGCTACGATGAATGTCAAAAACAGAAAATGTATTCGAAAGCTCAGCTTAAAATCTCTTTATGCGAACCGTCGCCGCAATCTGATCGCTATTTTTGCCATTGCGCTGACAACGCTGCTATTTACGTCCATGTTCACCATTGTCTTGTCACTGAACGCCAGCTATGAAACCTACCAGTTTCGGCAGGTAGGCGGCTATGCACACGGCACCTTTAAGGATGTTTCCCCCGAGCAGGCGGAACGCATCGCTGCCCACCCAAAGGTGAAGGCTGCGGGGATACGGAAGGTAATCGGTATCACTGCGGAGGGGGTCTTTGCCAAAGTACCGGCAGAGATCAGCTACATGGATGCCAACTGCACTAAATGGAGCTATGCAACCCCTACTACCGGACGGATGCCCGAAAGCGGCAAAGAGGTAGCCATGGATACGGCAGCGTTGCAGCTGCTTGGCGTAACGCCGGAGCTGGGCGCCGAGGTCACGGTTTCCTATTCCATTACGGACAAGGATCAAACCGCCTTTACTGTAACAGATACCTTTACGCTGGTAGGCTATTGGGACTATGATGAACTAATGCCTGTTCATTACATCAACATCAGCCGTGATTACGCAGATGACATCGAAGCGCAGGCAGTAAAAACAGGTTTACAGCCTTTCCGCACCGATTTGAATGTCATGCTGGCCTCCGGCACAAACATTCAAGGGCAGATGGAGCAGGTGGATACCGATCTTGGCTACACATGGGACAGCTATACCGATCCCAACAGCGTCCGGATCGGCGTCAACTGGGGATATACCTCATCCCAGCTGGAGTCGAAGCTTGATCCGGAACTTGTGATCGCCATAGCAGCTTTTTTGCTGCTGGTGATTTTCACTGGGTATCTTATCATCTATAACATTTTTCAGATCTCTGTTGCAGGGGATATCCGGTTTTACGGACTTCTGAAAACCATTGGCACAACGCCCCGGCAGCTCAAACGCATCATTCGCCAGCAGGCACTTCTGCTTTGTCTGATCGGCATTCCGGCGGGGCTGCTGCTGGGCTACGGCATCGGCGCTGTTTTGGTGCCTGTTGTCTTGCACTCCATCCAGTTGGATACAGGCATCACCACCATCAGCACTTCGCCTGTGATCTTCCTTGGGTCCATGCTGTTTGCCTTGTTGACGGTGCTTTTGTCCTGTTCTAAGCCCGGAAAAATGGCAGCCAAGGTCTCTCCGGTGGAGGCTACCAAATATACGGATGTGATGCAGACCAAGAAAAAACGGCGCAGCATCCGGGGAGCAAAGCTCCATCAGATGGCCTTTGCCAATCTGGGACGAAACAAGAAAAAGACGGTGCTGGTGGTGGTGTCTCTGGCACTGTCGGTGACACTGTTCAATGCGCTGTGTGCCTTTGTGGGCGGCTTCAGCATGGAGAAGTATGTATCCGCCATGACCTGCGCCGATTTTATCGTCAGCACGCCCGACTATTTCCGTTACAACCCGGCAGATGAATTCATCACGCCAGAACAAATCGAAGAGATCGCAGCAAACACAAAGGCCAGTCTTTCCGGCACGGGATATGCTGTGCGAAAACCCGCCTACCTGTGGATGACGGAGAATGCTCTGCGGCAGGACTATGCAAAGTACGAAAGCGCCGAGCAGTTGGACAGCCATATGAGCCGTCTGGAGCACCGGGGCAATATGGTGATGGGAGATACCAGAATCGAGGCTCTGGATAACAGTCTGTTTGACAAGCTGCAAGTATTCGACGGAGATATTTCTCCCATGTTGGAGCCGGACAATAACGCCATTGCCATTGCGGTTTCCTTAGATGACTACGGTAATCTGCCCAATCTTGAATACTACCCCAAGGTGGGAGACACGATCACCGTTACCTATGCGGACGATGTGAAATATATCGACAGCCGCACCGGGGAACTCACCGAAGATACACCGGAGGAGTACTTTCAGGCAAAATTGTATGGAGCCAGAGATGTAGAGTACACGGTCTGCGCCTTGGTAGAACTTCCGAATTCCATGAGTTATCGTTATAGTGGTATTGGATATGACGTAGTTTTGTCTGTGGACACCGCACAGAGGGACAGCGGTGGTGCAGCCATTCCGATGCTCTACCTGTTCGACACAGCGGACGAAGTTGACGAGGCCGAAGCAGAGCAATATCTATCGAAGCTCACTGCCGGTGAGTTTTCGCCCTTGATGTATGAAAGCAAGGCCACGGCTCGCTCTGAATTTGCTCAGTTCCGGCAGATGTTCCTTCTGATAGGTGGTATTCTCTGTGCTATCATCGGGCTGGTGGGACTCTTAAATTTCTTCAACGCCATGATGACCGGTATTCTTTCCCGCCGCCGTGAATTTGCTGTGCTTCAGGCTGTAGGAATGACGAACCGGCAGCTCAAAACCATGCTGATCTACGAGGGATTATTTTACGCAATGTCCTCCGTAGCGGCGGCCTTTATTCTGTCGCTGGCGGTGGGACCTCTTGCAGGAAAAATGCTGGGCAGTATGTTCTGGTTCTTTGAGTATCGATTCACCATTCTGCCTGTCCTGCTGACAATTCCGGTATTTCTTCTGCTGGGGTGGCTGATTCCTTGCATGATGTATGACAACGCAGCGAAATGCAGCGTTGTAGAGCAATTAAGGGATGCTCAATAACTGTTAAGCAAAAAACGGCCCTCTGCCAAGGAAAAGGCAGAGGGCTGAGTTTTAATCTAAGGGTTTACATTCAGTTACAGTTTTTAGATAAATTTCGGGGTTTCCGTTCAAAACAAGGTCTGCATATCCAATCGGGTCATTGTAGATCAGATAATCCAGTTCTGACCGCTGATACATATTGTCGGCAACCTCGTTTTCCACCGCAAACGTATCAATGGCAATCTTGCTGCCATCAAAAAATTTCAATTCCACACAAGCGGTATCCATGTTAAACTCACAAGAAATCAATCTATCCATAAGAAACCTCCATTTTGCAGGATGTTAGATCATCCCAAAATATTTGAATGCTTCTCGGATCGCTTTCTCTTTTTCCGGTGGGCACTGTGGCTGTCTGGAATCCTCGGACTTCGGCAAATTGTAATTCTTGCCAACTTCAATCCCACATTTCCTCTTAATCTGTGAGATATAAAGATTGGATACCTTTAACCCGCTATGCTCCAGCACATAGTCTTTGATCTGGGTGTAGGTTGCCCCATCCTGAAATTCGGACATATCCATATCTTCCAAAGAGAACTCAACCCGAATCTTTTTCGAGTCGACCTCGCCCTTGGAAAGCAAGACAACCGTCTCCACATGCACGGTATTCGGAAACATATCCACGCAGCATATCTTCTCCACTCTATACCCTCTGGCCATAAATATCTGCAAATCCCTTGCCAGGCTTGTCGGTTTACATGAAATATAAACCATATTCTCAACACCATACTCTATGATTTTCCCGATAGCCTTCGGATGGATACCGTCTCGTGGTGGATCAAGAATTATATAATCCGGTTTTTCCTCTATCTCATCAAGCACCTTGAGGACATCACCTGCGATAAATTTACAGTTATCAAGACCATTAAGAGCCGCATTTTCCTTTGCTGCGCAAACTGCCTCCTCAACTATTTCGACTCCTACTACTTCCTTACACACCGGTGCCATAAGCTGCGCGATGGTGCCGGTTCCGCTGTAGAGGTCGTAGACTGTTTTACCGTTTAGCGAATCCTTGTCATCTCCCAGGATAAACTCTCTCGCTGTCTCATAGAGCACCTCCGCTCCGAGTGAGTTGGTCTGGAAAAATGAGAATGGTGTGATTTTGAATTTCAGACCTAAGAGCTCCTCGTAGAAATATGAATCTCCGTAGAGCACCTCTGTGCCCTCGTTTTTGACCACATCTGCCACGCTGTCATTTTTTGTGTGTAAAACGCCCTTAAATATGCCGTCATAGTGCCTGGTCAAAAGTGCATATCTAAAACCTGCGAGCAACTCCTCCTCGTTGAAGCCCTCTGTCTGTGTGGTGGTGACAAGGTCGACTATGATTTCACCGGTTTTTGTTGCCTTTCTGACAAGTAGATGCCGCAGATAGCCTTTGTGTGTTGCTCTGTGGAAATATGGGATATTGTTTTTTGAAAAATAATCAAGTGTTGCCTTTAATATTGTCCTGAAATCCTCATCCACTATCTGACAGTCTGATACTGTCACAAGGTCATAAAAGCTTCCTCTTTTGTGCATGCCAAGCGCAAGAGGGCCATCCTTATACTCATCACCGAAGGAAAATTCCATCTTGTTTCTGTATTCACTCTTTTTCGGACTTCCATGTATCACTATAAACTCATATCCTGACTCTTCCTCAGTGCCGATGGCATCCGAAATGAGCTTTTTCACCTGGGTAAGCTTCATATCAAGCTGCTTTTCGTAAGGCACTGTCTGATATGTACAGCCCCCGCACATTCCAAAGTGAGGACATGGCTCTTCTGTCTCCAGAGGGGATTTCTCAATTACCTCCATGAGTCTGCCCTCTGCCCTTTGATGCTTTACTTTATTTACAACAAATTCCACCTTCTGTCCCGGAATTGTATTTTTCACAATTACTCTGTCGCCGTCATCTGTAACAGCTATTCCCTTGTTTGGGAAGTCTACTCTTTCTACGGTTCCTGTTCCTCTAAATCCTTTTTTCATGTAATTCTTATCTCTCTTTATACTTTATTATTCCTTTGTATGCCTGACTGCAAATACCTTGCTTCACACATAAAGAAAAATGAGGACTACATATGTAGCCCCCATTATCTAAAAACGATTATTTCTCTTCTTTAGTCTTTGGTGCCTCTTTTTCCTCTTCAGCATCATCATCGTCATCGTCTTCATCCTCGAAGAAATCATCATCGAATTCATCATCATACTCATCATCGAAATCATCTAAATAATCCGGTGTAAAAAATCTGTAGATACCATATGCCGCTGCTGCCACTGCAACTAATACACCAATGATGGCAAATATGATAACAGCCTTGGAAGGCTTCTTGTCTTCCTCTTCTTTTTTGAGAAGGTCATTAAGCTTTGCCATGCTGAGCTTCTCTGTAAGCTTGTTGTCCTTTAATAATTCTTCAACTTTACTCATAATTCAATCCGCTCCTTTTCCAAAAGTAATTGTCAAATGCTATTTGTTAAATCCATTATAGCATATTATATCCAATTTTCCTATAATAATTACAATAATTTTAGTCAATTTTTTTCAATTTGGCAAATGAAGCAAACATCTTTTTGGTACCGGCCTTGTCAAAGTCCACAGTGACCTCATAATCCCTGCCGCCTTCTACAATTGCCATGACCTCGCCCGCACCAAACTTGATGTGCGATACTCTGTCTCCTACCTTATATGAAAGGCCGCCGGTGGTATTGGCACTGGCAAATGACTTCTGGTTGCTCACAGGTGTATATACAGGTGTCCTTGTACGCTGTGTATTAAAGGTGGTCGCATACTCTGTGCCGTATGTAGGTGTCTTTTTGAAGGCCTCCTTAGCCTTTCTGTACGTGCTCTGCGAATTTCTTTCAATGTCATCATCACGGCGCTTTGGCTCATA
>CEAO01018990.1_pt1 | contig 11250 bp, 8 predicted proteins | sample 557631 | NCBI WGS metagenome assembly CEAO01 (sample SAMEA3182049, study PRJEB8094) | gut metagenome | biome: human; feature: gut; material: Stool; isolation source: human stools | place: Canada | collected 2012-02-08 | reverse complement strand
TTCTGCAAGACAAGCCGTGAGTTTGCGACGGACGTTGAACTGTCTTCTGGATATAAGGTTAGGGATATGTTCGGGAGATTCAGCCAATCTCTTAAAGAGGTTGTTCTCGCTGTCATAACCGAATGCTTCGGCTGTAAGAGAAAGAGCTATAACTTCCAAATCAGAAAAGGTGGGAATAACTCCACGGCGAGATACATTGCCATGTTCATTTACACGATTTCCTGCAAATTTCTTGCAGATGTCGTTGATTTTTGTGAATTTTTCGATGAAGTTGTGCATACGACGGTTTGAACTCAATAGTTTGGATGCTATTAAGTTACTAAAAACCAGAAATATGCACAACCTTTCATTTGTCATTTTACTAACTTTTTAATTCAACCAACGGGTATCGAATATAAATGCTATTGTCAGGAAAACGGGTTTTACCATTTGACCAAGCCCAATTTCATCAAGCGGCTTAAATCATACGGCATTCAGGTTTCGACGATAAACGTGGGTAATGTTGCGTATTTGAAGAAACATAACTCCGATGAGGAATAAATTTCATTCTAAATCTTCATAAAATTAACCTTCTTAACCATTCGGCCCAACCTTGTGCCGAAGTATTAAAAGTTATCGGTATGAAAAACAGACTGGATGTAGCTGTCAGCTACTACGAGCACATCTATACAAAATTCCCGGTAAGAGCGACCCTAATCGATCTCTTGACCACAAATCGCTACAAATCCCGTGTTCTGGCTGTCCGGACAGAATCAGACGCAAGGAAGAAAAAAGAGTTGAAAACTAGACTGCCTGCATTCACCCCGTCCGGTTTGTTTCGGGGCGGGGCGGCAAACACGTTGCTGAAACTCACCGGACTGATTTGTATTGACATCGATAGGAAAGATAATCTGCAGGTCGAGGGGTATGATAGGTTGAAAGATCAGCTCGGTAGACTGCCCTATGTTGCATTTTGCGGACGGTCTGCCGGCGGTGAAGGATACTATGCGATTGTCCCCATAGCGCAGCCTAACAAGCTACTGTTGCATTTCCGGAGTTTGCAGACCGAGTTTTCTGCGATGGGGATTACCATAGATCCGTCCTGCTGTGATGTCTCCCGAAAACGATTCGTGTCTTATGACCCGGAGCCGTATATCAACCAAGAGGCGGAAATATACGAGGGATTGGCGGACGGGGACATTACCGGGAACGCAACTCTATCCGGAACGGACAGCGAAGACGAACCGCTGAAAGAGGTGCTCAAGTATATCCAGATAATCGAGCAGAAAAAGGTAGATATTACCGCAGGTTATGCAAATTGGCTACGGATAGGCTATGCGTTGCATAACGCCTTCGGGGATTTCGGTCGAGAGTTATTTCATCGGGTCAGCAACTTCCATCCCCGATACAGCTATGTCGAAACGGATAGGTTATTTAGCGGCCTTTCGAAAGGGAACTGCGCGAATCAGGTAACCATTCGCACATTCTTTTATTATACCCGTCGGTATGGATTGGAAACAGTGGCTGACTTTTGGGAAGAATTGTGAGAAAGGTTAAAAATATGAGCCTGTCGATAATAGATTTAATTTTCATTCTTTCATTGAATAGGCCATAAATGCGCATTTTTAATGGTCAGGTAATGGATTTCTTTGGGTTGAAGTGTTTTGTTGTCCTATAATGAAAGGAAATGGCCATTTCGCATGGGGTATGATATCTTTTCGGAATAGGGTTTGATAAAAGGTGCATAAAGACCATAATCTGTACGTGGAATTGTCGCGCGCAGCGCTGACGCGCGCGCGATGTCCTGCGAATACAGTTGAAGGACTGGGCTTTTATCTGTCGGAATTTTCACTATCTTTGCAATTACATAGCGTTACGCTATTGTTGCTCGCAGAAAAACGACCAATTTTTTAAGGCAACTGAATAGACGATAATAGATGGAAACGCCTTCGCTTGGCGCGGGCTTTTCTTATTCTATTCAGGGTGCTTGGTCGTACCTTCTGCAGATAGGATTAGACCTGCGCCTTTTTTATTGGTGCGGTTCGACTCCAATTACAAGGAAAGACCAAGCCAATATGGATTACAGCCGCTGCAAGCAGATACTACACGACTTCTATTCCGAGAATGGAATAATTGACCATTTCGAAAGGGACAACCTCTATTTGGAAAAAGCTTTTCACGAGATTAACGAAATGTGGTTTCGGAATCTGGAGTGTATAAAAGAGGTCAAATACCTAATGATAGCCGAAGCCCCTTTATGGGGTAAGGATAAAAGCTATATCTACAATCCCGAAACGAAAAATACACAGTTTTTTCAGAAGAAAGATTTAGAACGTGTAATCGGTTTAAATGTTTACAATAAATTGGATTTTTTAAATTATTGTAATAAGATGGGGTTGCTTATAATTGATATTTCGCCCTTTGCATTTAATACAGAGGACACAATAATTAATTATCGCAACAAAACTTCAAATAATCCATATGGTCTTACGAAATATCAATATCGTGGGCTCATTGAACAGACACTTACGACGTTTTTTGATATAAAAATACAAGCGATATCATTAAAAAAATCAAGAAATATTAAGATTTTTTATCGTTATCGTCGTGTGATGATACAATTTAATGATTTGATATATAATAGTTTTGTCAAATATGATTTTGCGATTAATGAAAATGAATTATCCGATATTTCAAAACGAGGGGGTGGTATAGATGGATTCAAATTCCGTCAAATTATTTTTTAATTTGATTAAACGACACTTAGTTCGAGCATATTTCAAATCAACTAATTTTGGATATGGCATATCCAATTATTCCAAGCAACATAAGAATGAGCATTACAATGGCTATCCATTTTATATTACGGTCAGAAAGCAATTGAAATACCTTTAAAATTAGAAGAAATATAATGAGAATTGTCCCTAATATTCCGATATTCCACAAAGCTTCTTGGGTGGATAATGTTTTGGATGAGAATACTGGGATGCTAGCAAACAAGAAAGTAATAATTGCCATAAAGATGCCCATATATTCAAATGTCTTATTCTCTTTTTTGCTTATTCTATCTTGGATTTGAATGATGGTTTCTCTCTCTTTTGATAGTTCATTTTGGCTATCATAAAATTTTCGTTTCAATTCTAAGTCTTGTAATTTGGAATTGAGCCGATTGTAATTTATTGGCCTACAGAAAGATGATGCAATAAATAAAGAAATATCGGTATCTTTATATTGAACCACACATTCATTTGAAATCAACTGAAACGGATAGTATCTATTTCGGTAACACCATTTTAGGTTGTGCTTGAATTTTTCAAGTAGCTCATCGAAAAAAAGCAAGAGTTCTTGGATTGAATCTCTATTGCTTTTGGTTGCAAATGTATTCTCCGTTCTTTTGCTTAAAAAAGTTAATGCTTTATAATATGGAAAGTAGTTATAAATTCTCGTTTCGTTTTGAATGTCATTAATTTCTAATAAGTCCGTTTTTAAGTTTTCAATAGTATACTCTGGGTTCTCTAAATTTATAGATAACTTGCAATTATATAAATAATTCTTAATAGAATTAAGCGCGACTATATCAAATTTTCTCTTGATCTTAGTTGCATATATTGATTTGTAAAGGGCATCAAATGATTGTAGCAAGTTCTTAACCTGTCTAGAAGAACAATTATCTTTCTGATAGTGCTTCATAAGCAATATCAATTCAGATGCTTTGGAGTGCCTGCTAATACATTTTTCTTGATATTTCGTAATCTGTTCTTTGTATAATCCTTTATCGAAACTTGAATTAAACATGAAATTATATCTGTTGAAGGTTTCCTTGAGAGAACTTTCTGAAAACTCAATTTCATCAACAGAATGCTTTTTAAAATTCAAACTATAGTTCCTTCCGATAATCGGATCATAGAACATTTTAACAAGTAATAAATTGCATTTATCTAATAGAGCTGAATAAATGTCTTTAAGATCTTTGTTTTCTACTTTTTTGCGGTTTTCTAATTCTTCCCGAAGTATGACGAGTATTTCTCGGTTGTCATTATCGGCGATTAGGAAATGATCAATTGAGGCTAATTTAAGAACAATTGATATAAAATCGGATAAGAATTCATTATTTATATTCTTATCATCCGATTTAAATGCGCTAAAGAAGAATTCTTCGTCAGAATTCTTAATTTTATCTTCGATATTAATTAGAAACCCTACATAGTGTTTTAGGATACATTTGAGCCCCAAACTTAGATCTGAAAACCGTTGAGTAAAATAAGTATCGATATTGCCTATTTCCATAGCAATATCGGCTTCAAAAGCATCCAAAGCTTTTCTATAGTTCGGATCAAATATATACTCTCCGGATAAAACTGCCTTTGAAAGAAGAATAAATACAGATTTGTAATATTCATCTATACGGGCACTACCTTCTAGCTGAATATTAATATCTTCCTCACTATATTTTTTTAGGTTGGCAGTTGAAAAAGTTGAAATATATAATTCTCGTGCCTGTTTAATGAACAAGCTCATTATTTATATGATAAAATATTTATCGCTATTTATAATCAAATTATCCGGAATAGAAATGCTCCCCTTGTTTATTTGACGAGCATAACTATAAGTTGTACGCCAACAACTCCATTTGTGAGATAAGTCTACTAAATCAAATGCAGAATACAATACAAGTCGATTATTAATCTTCCTTAGTGCATCAACAGATTCATTAATTTGTTCAATTATTGTCGGAGATAATTTATCCTCGTTGTTTTCTGTTGAAACTTCTTGAATCTTTAGCTCTTTATCTGATATGCAATATTTTCCTATAGCTGATTGATTCATCTTATTGTAGATATCGCTCTCAACAGGGCCAAAGGGCATAGCTACAAACTTATTAAACGTTCCTAATAAATTATGATCTTCGTTATTGGCATTTACTGCTGATGCAAAAAACAATAATTTGATTACTTTGAGCTTTGTAAATGAATAATGAAATGAATTGTCATTTTTTATTGATTTATACCAATCAATAAAACAATCCATTAAATACTCAAATGCTAATTCTTTTGTTGTCATAGCGCGGATATATTTCCCTTAGTATATACAAATATAGTACATTATTCTCACAATCAGCCTATATTCTGAAAAATTAAATCTGAATTCGGTTTATTAGTGTGGTAATGGTAAAAAGCGCACAGTTTTTACGTTTGTGTGCGTAAAACTGTGCGCTTTTTCTGTAATTGATTGATAATCAATCTTTACTGCGGAGAGAGAGGGATTCGAACCCCCGGTACAGTTGCCCGTACACCGCATTTCGAGTGCGGCCCGATCGACCACTCCGGCATCTCTCCAATCTCCCGGACGAAAAACCTTTCGTTTGGGACTGCAAATATAGACATATTTTTTATTTCTCGGCATTTTCGTGCGAAAAAAAATTCAGTCCGCAGGAAAAAATGCGGCTATAGCGGTTCGTTTTGATGCTTTTGCCAAATAATTTCTATCTTTGTATCAGGCGGACAAGTGCAGTATTGCTGCGCTCCGGCCGTTTATATGGTGAAAACGATACTAAAAGCGGTATGGTTTTCGTTTATTGGAAAAGAACTAACGCAAACACCATGTGCGCTATGAAAAAGTTGAATATTTTAATTGGAACCCTTATCCTGTCTGCAGGATTGGCCGGCTGTTCGTCGAGCTACTATGCGTCGTCGGGGTATGCCAACGACGATTTGTATGCTCTGCACGATAAAACGGCCATCGCCCGCAAGCAGCAGGCCGCTGCCGAAGCCCGCAAGGCCGAGGCCGAGGCGCGCCGCGCCGAGTGGGAGGCGAAGATCGCCGAAGCGCAGGCTTTGGCTGCGGAGAACGGTTATTACGACGAGTCGAGTTCGAACCCTTACAACGATATTCTGGCCGATACGTACGAGAGTGCCTATGCGCGCCGTCTGAGGGGATTCGAGTCGCCGACCTACCGGATGCCGTCGAGTTACTACAACTTCCGCTACGGCAGTTCGTTCACCTATGCCACGGCGTATGATCCGGCTTTCTACAACATCATCATTTCCGGCGACGAGGTCTGGGTCGAACCCAAATACATAACCTCGATGTTCGGAACATGGGGCGGCACGCCTTACGGCGGCTGGTATTTCGGCTGGAACTACTCGCCCTCGTGGTGGGGCTATCCCAGCTACGCATGGGGCGGCTGGAACTGGGGCTTCGGCTTCACTTGGTATGATCCGTGGTGGGGTCCCGGATGGCATCCCTACTGGGGACCCGGTTGGGGGCCCGGATGGGGCGGCGGCTGGCATGGACATCACCATGCGGGATACAGGCCCCGCGACTATTACGGCAATCCCGGCGGACGCGGCAGGAGCTACACTCCCGGCCGAAGCACTTCGGGGGCGCGGTACGGCAACGGAGGTTATGCCGGCGGTTCGCGCGGCGGCCGCAACGGCTCCTACAGCACCAGCTACGGCAGCCGCAACGGCGACAGTCCGTTCAGCAGCGGCTCGCGCGGCAGCAGTTACAACAACCGGGGCAGCAGTTACAATAACCGCGGTAACAGCTATAACAGCGGTTCGCGGGGCGATTTCAACAGCGGCTCGCGGAATGACTTCAACAGCGGTTCGCGCGGCAGCAGCTACAACGACCGCGGCAGTTCGGGCAGCGGCAGCAGCTTCAACAGCGGCGGTTCGCGGGGCGGCAGCTCCGGCGGCGGTTACAGCGGCGGCGGCTCGCGCGGTGGCAGTTCGGGCGGCGGAGGACGCGGTTATGGCAGTCGGTAGCAACTAAAACGGAGAGAATTATGAAAAGCATGAAAATAGTGGCATTGTGCGCGGCCTTCGTTGCTGCGGCGCCTTTGCAGGCGCAAAATACGGGTCTCGAATTCGGCGGTTCGGTGCTGAACCACGACATGTTGTGGGCTACCGATCTGGCGCAGCTTTCGCAGACGCACGTTTTCGGCACGGCCCGCGTGATGGGTATGGGCGGGGCTTTCACCTCGCTGGGCGCCGACTTGTCGTCGATGTCGCTCAACCCGGCGGGGCTGGGCATGTACCGCCGCAACGAGATTTCGCTCACGCCGCTCGTGCCCATGGCGAAGGCATCGACCGCGGGAACGGCTTCGTGGAAGGGAAACAGCAAATCGCAGTTCGCATTCGCTAACGTGGGCGTCGCCCTGAACGTCTTCGAGAGTTCGAGAAGTTCCCTGACCAGCCTGACGCTCGGTATCGGCATGAACCGCATCGCGGATTTCAACAGCCGCTACTCGTTTTCGTCGGAATCGCGCTACGATCCCGACCGGCCCGACCGGCTGATGCCGACGATCGCCGATATCTTTTCGCAGCAGATGAATAATTTCGGCGTAAGGCCCGACCGCGAGGCCGAGGGCGGAGGCCCGAACGGACCGGTTCCCGTCGATGCGTGGAATCCCAATGTCTGGCCGGCCATATTGGCCTACGACGCCTATATGCTGGGGAACTACGGAACGGTGAAGGACCCGATCTGGGCGGTGGAGCGTATCGGCCGCAACGCTTCGGTGCTGCATTCGATGGATGTGGTGAATTCGGGTTCGATCAACGAGTTCACGATTTCGATGGGCGGCAATATCAACAATATCCTCTACTTCGGCGCGTCGATCGGCATTCAGAGTGTACATAAGAAATTGGGCGTGACCTATCAGGAGGAATACGGCTATTTCAACACGGACGGCATCGGACACGACGGCAGCGGCAATGCGCTCGCCGAGCAGCTCGACGTGATGAATCTCTATCAGGAGATGGAGATGAACGGCAGCGGCGTGAATTTCAAGCTGGGCTTCACCGCACGGCCCCTGACCGGCCTGCGTGTCGGCGTGGCTTTCCATACGCCGACCTACTATTCGCTCGACTACTCCTATCGGGCCGATATCTTTTCGGATATCAGGAATAATGCCGACAACAAGGTGGCTACGGTGGGAAACGCCACGCCACGGGCCAACAACAGCGGCGGCAACAGCTGGGATTTCACCTCGCCGGCACGCCTGATGTTCGGCGCTTCGTATACGTTCGGCACTTTCGCCATCGTGTCGATCGATTACGAGCGCGACTGGTACAACGGGATCCGCGTGAAGAACGTTCCGCAGTATAACTACTTCTCCGAAGAGGACTACAAGGCGGAGTTCAAGCATAATTTCCAAGGCACGAACTCGATCCGTGCGGGCGTCGAGGTCAAGCCGCTGCCGATTCTGGCCCTGCGCGTGGGCGGCGGTTATACCGATTCGATGCTCAAGGAGCGGGATTTCTATGTGAACGACGCCTATACCAGCATGCCGACGACCTATGAGAGCTACTATTTCTCGGCCGGCGCCGGCGTGAACCTCGGACGCAACACGACGCTGGAGCTGGCCTATCAGTATGTCACCAACAAGCAGACGCAGTACCAGCTCTTCTTCAGCAGGCCCGAAAACGGCGGCGACATGGAGACGTGGAGCGGTCTGTACGACACCTCTCTGAAACGTCACTATCTGGCCGCGACGCTCAGCTTCCGTTTCTGATGCGGCCGTTTCGTCAATATAAAGGTCCGTCCCGGTGACGGACCTTTATTTTTTTATTATATTTGCAGGCTGAAACAAAATCAAAAATAAAGATATATGGCAAAGGAACTCAAGGACCTCACCAAGTCGGACGAGAACTACTCGCAGTGGTACAACGATCTGGTCGTGAAGGCGGGGCTGGCCGAGAATTCGGCCGTACGCGGTTGTATGGTCATCAAACCCTATGGCTATGCCATCTGGGAGAAGATGCACGACGCGCTGGACAAGATGTTTAAGGATACGGGGCATCAGAACGCCTATTTCCCGCTGTTCATCCCCAAATCGTTCTTCTCGAAAGAGGCCCACCACGTCGAGGGCTTTGCCAAGGAGTGCGCCGTGGTGACGCACTACCGTCTGAAGAACGATCCCGAAGGCAAGGGCGTTGTCGTCGATCCCGACGCCAAGCTCGAAGAGGAGCTGATCGTGCGTCCGACCTCGGAGACCATTATCTGGAATACCTATAAGAACTGGATTCAGTCGTACCGCGACCTGCCGATCTTGTGCAACCAGTGGGCGAACGTCGTGCGCTGGGAGATGCGTACGCGCCTGTTCCTGCGCACCGCCGAATTCCTGTGGCAGGAGGGCCACACGGCGCACGCCACGCGCGAGGAGGCTGTCGAGGAGGCCGAAAAGATGATTCATGTCTACCAACGGTTCGCCGAAGAGTGGATGTCGCTGCCGGTGGTGGTGGGCCACAAGTCGCCCAACGAGCGTTTCGCCGGAGCCGAAGATACGCTTACGATCGAGGCGCTGATGCAGGACGGCAAGGCGCTGCAGAGCGGCACGTCGCACTTCCTCGGCCAGAATTTCGCCAAGGCGTTCGACGTGCAGTACGTCAACAAGGAGGGCAAGCTCGAATACGTGTGGGCTACCTCGTGGGGCGTTTCGACCCGTCTGATGGGCGCGCTTATCATGGCGCATTCGGACAACAACGGTCTGGTGCTGCCGCCGAAACTGGCGCCGATTCAGGTGGTGATGATTCCCATCTACAAGGGCGACGACCAGCTGGCCGAGATCCGCACGCGCTTCGAGGCCATTGCCGCGCAGCTCAAGGCCAAAGGCATCAGCGTGAAGATCGACGACCGCGACAACGTGCGTTCGGGCTTCAAGTTCGCCGAATACGAACTCAAGGGCGTTCCGGTGCGTCTGGCGATGGGACCTCGTGACATGGAAAACGGCACGATCGAACTCGTCCGCCGCGACACGCTCGAAAAACAGACCGTTTCGCAGGAGGGACTCGTGGAGCGTATCGAGGGCCTGATGACCGAAATTCAGGAGAACATCTACCGGAAGGCGCTCAACTACCGCGAGTCGATGATTACCAAGGTCGATACGTGGGAGGAGTTCAAGCAGGTGCTCGACGACAAGGGCGGCTTCCTGCTCGCGCACTGGGACGGCACGGTCGAGACCGAGGTGGCGATCAAGGAGGCCACGAAGGCCACGATCCGCTGCATTCCGATCGACGCGCCCGACGAGGAGGGCGTATGCGTCTTCTCCGGCAAGCCGTCGCACCGCCGCGTGCTGTTCGCCCGCAGCTATTAGTCTGCGGCGTGCGCGATGCCGCGCGATCATATGGAATATCCCCGGCGAATATCCGCCGGGGATTTTTCGGCCCGTTGTGTCGGGTGGTGCCGGCCGTGCGGGGCGCGCTTAGGGATGGGGGAAGCCGGCCGGAAAAGCGATCGCCGGTCTTGTGTTTCCGTAAATTTCACTATTTTTGTTCATTGTCGTAAAAACGTACGTTATGTCCGGTGAGGCTGAAATCCGCAAAAAGAAAATATACCGCGTGACCTTTATCGGTTTCGCGGTCAATCTCCTGCTCGCCGGGATCAAACTCGCGGCGGGTATTCTGGGCCGAAGCGGCGCCATGGTCGCCGACGCCGTACACTCGTTCTCCGACATGGCGACCGACGTGGTGGTGATCGCCTTTGCCAAGATTTCGGCCAAACCCAAGGACGAGGGACACGACTACGGCCACGGCAAATACGAGACGCTCGCCACGATCATCATCAGCCTTGCGCTGGCTGCCGTAGGTACGGGGATTCTGGTGAACAGCATCGGTGCCATCCGCGTCGTTGTGGACGGAGGGCTGCTGCCCCGTCCCGGCACCGTGGCGCTGCTGGCCGCCGCGGTCTCCATCGTCGTCAAGGAGATTCTTTACCGCTATACGGTGCGCGAAGGCCGCCGGGTGTCGAGTCCGAGCATGATCGCCAACGCATGGCATCACCGCAGCGACGCCCTTTCGTCGCTGGGAACGCTGGCCGGCATCGGGTGCGCCTATTTTCTGGGCGATAAGTGGCGCATCGCCGACCCGATCGCGGCGCTCGTCGTGGCGGTTTTCATTTTCAAGATCGCGTTCGACCTGATTCGCACCGGACTCGACGAACTTCTGGAACGTTCGCTTCCGGAGGATGTGGAAGAGGAAATCCTGCGTGTCGTTGCGGCGAATCCCGAAGTGCGGGAGCCGCACAACCTGCGCACGCGCCGTATCGGCGCGTCGATCGCCGTCGAGGTGCATGTGCGCGTGGACGGCGCGATGAGCGTCTGCCGCTCGCACGAGCTGACCGAGGACATCGAACGCCGCCTGCGCGCCCGGTTCGGCGAAGGCACGATGATCGCCATTCATGTCGAGCCGCTCAAGGCGGCGTGCCGTGCGGAGTGATGCCGAGTGGCGGGGTGGATTCCCGCGAAAAACGGCGTGCCGGTTCACCCGCCTC
>CEAO01020259.1_pt1 | contig 11342 bp, 10 predicted proteins | sample 557631 | NCBI WGS metagenome assembly CEAO01 (sample SAMEA3182049, study PRJEB8094) | gut metagenome | biome: human; feature: gut; material: Stool; isolation source: human stools | place: Canada | collected 2012-02-08 | reverse complement strand
CTTATGTACCATCTGCGGCAATCCCCATGTACCTAAACTTGTTAAAACAAGCAGAGACAAGAGATTAAACCAGTTCTGACCACCGAACGGAGAAGTGAGATTAGAACCGTCCTTTGGAATTTGAGATAAGCTTTGCAGTCCATTTTTAAGGCCGTCAACCACATCGCTTGACAAAACAAAATAAACAACAAACACAATACCGATTATCATAATTATACCTTGAACAAAATCAGTCAGCACAGTAGCCACATATCCGCCAAGAGATAGATAAAGCGCTGTCAAAACAGCCATAATAACCATCCACCAAATATAGTCAACCGCAGGAAAAACCGCTGAAAACAAATAGCTGAGTCCCATATATACTGAAGCTGCATACGGGGTCAAGAAAACAAATATTATAAGTGCACAGAATATTTTCATTCCGTTGTCATTATATCTGGAACCAAAAAATTCAGGCATCGTCCTGCTTCCGAGTTTATGCGTCATAGCTCTTGTTCTCTTTGCAAGAACAAGCCAAGATAAAAGACATCCTATAACCGCATTTCCTATACCTATCCATACTGCTGAAATTCCAAGATTCCAACCATTCTTTCCTGCATATCCGATAAATATAACAGCTGAAAAAAAAGAAGTACCATAGGCAAAAGCTGAAAGCCATGGCCCGAGACCTCTTCCTCCAAGTAGAAAGCCGTCTACAGTCTTTGTATGCCTGATACTATATATTCCCATTCCAACCATCATACCAATATACAGTATGAGTATTAGAATATTAATCACTGTATCACTTGTCATATTTTTCTCCCCTCAAATTAATATATTAGTAAATATTATATCATCGTGCTATGGATAATGCAAGAAAAAAATAAAAAAATATGCAATAGTGTTACAAAATAAAACACATTGCATATTCTTGTTGAAAAATATAACTTTAAACAGTAATATAAAAGACGGAGAAATTAATCTCCGTCTAAAAAAGTTAATCCTTAAAATCGGTGATATCAAACAAAAAATTCATCACGTCTATAAAGTCCCTGTAATCTTTGTAGGCAAACATATCATAACCGCATTCTTCAACAAGTGTTTTCAGTTCAGCCCTATATGCCTTTAATCTAAAATTAACGAAACCATCTATGTTCATTTCATTGTTTCTCTCAAAAAAATCAGAAATTTTTCCTTTTATATAATTAAGATGTTCCAAACTGTACCGCCCGGTTATTATATCACACACGCTGTCATAAACCGCGTCACGCTCGTCCCCATCCATATCTCCAAAAACGTCATCTATACAACTGTATATAATCTTAGAACGGTATTTGGCTATAAGCCAATTTGCAATAAGTTCAGCTGTGTCACTGTCCAACTCACAGCTGTCAATTTTTAAACAGCTGAAGTCATCGCTTTGTTCCGTTTCCGGATCTGTTATCTCTGTAATATTCAATGGTCGTCACCTCCAAAAATGATGCTTCCAAAATCCTTTAATTGTCCATTACCTGCCTCAAAAAAATCTATTTCACATTCTTCTAAAAACTTAATAATTCTGTTGTCTGTAATTTTACCAGTAAACACCAAAGTATCTTCCACAAGACCGCTGGCGCCTCCAATAAAACCATACGGATATCCAGGCAGCAAAACATTTCCTTTTTCAACTGCCAAACACTCTATATTTAAGACATCAGATAAAACTGAATATATATTTGCATCCTCTGTGATTACAGCATATCTATCTGCGATACACAGATTACATTTTGCATATCCCTGTTTTGTATTAAGAATGGTATAACCATGGCTTTGATAGTATTCGATAATTTTGGGTTCTGTATACCGAATATTTGAAATAACATAATTTCCCACTCTTGCTACATTGTATGCCACATCAAGCGGATAAGTGTTTTCAGGCACCAAAGTACCGCACAACAGATTATCTATATTTTTGCTAAACTGCGCATAATAGTCATAGCATTCAGGAGCACAAACCGCAGTGTTTGAATTCAAAAAATGAATTTGTATATCCGGGTGTGTATTAAGCGGCGCAGAAATCGAAGTCAGGGGAAACGATTTAATCAAATTTTTTTGAGGAAATTTTCTCCTCAGTGCATTGATTATTTCTTCATCCATATTATTATCAACAATGATTGGCATATTATCAACTCCTGAAAAGAATTTCTGAATAATAAAGAATATATAGCTAAAAATATTATGGGGTGATTTTGTTGTGTCAAATATAAATTGTACTAATCCGGACTGCAAATTTATGTCAGATGGCAAATGTTGTCTTAACACTGTTCCAAAGGCAAGAGCAAGTAAAAATAAAACTGAGCAAAATAAGGCTGATATCAATTCAGACTGCCCTTATTTTATGGCAAATGATTCGATATAAGCCTTAATCTCAAATTTAATTTTCATTTAAGTATTGGGTAACATAATCAACTAAAATCTCGGCTCCATATTTAATGCAGCTATCAGAAGCCGCAAGCCTGCAGTTGTGCAAAGGATATTGTGCAGCTTTCTCCTCAGTGCAGCCGAGCCAAAACAGAGCGGAATCATTCACAGCACGCGTCAAATATGAAAAATCCTCTCCTCCCATGGTTGGGTATCCGCCAAAGAATATATTCTCAGGCTCGAGATACTTTTCCGCCGATTTTTTAAGTTGTTCTATAGTATTTTTGTCATTTATCAAAGGCGGGAAAAGTCTGTCGAATTTATACTCAAATTCCGCGCCGTATAATTCACATATTTGTTTTACAGTCAGACCAATTTTTTCTTCAAGCAAATCTCTGTCATAATCACTAAATGAACGTGCCGTGCCTTTTATATGAACAGAGTCCGGAATCACATTATAAGTACTTCCTCCGTTTATTGAACATACAGATACGACAACCGGATTTAAAGGATTAATAATTCTGCTGGGTATAGTTTGAAGAGCACATACAATTTCTGAAGATATCAATATAGGGTCAATACACTTATGAGGATCGGCAGCGTGTCCGCCTTTTCCTAATATTTTTATAGAAAACTCATCAGGACATGCATATGCGGCGCCAGGTTTAAATCTTACCTGCCCCACATTAAGACTTGGTTCTATATGAAGCGCTACACAAGAATTGACTTTTGGATTTTCCAGTATTCCGGAGTCTATCATAGGCTTAGCGCCGCCGCTGGTTTCTTCTCCGGGCTGAAACATCAACTTTACACAGCCTGAGAATTTATCTTTTAAATTATTTAAAACCTGTGCACAGCAAAGCAATATTGAAGTATGAATATCATGCCCGCAAGCGTGCATAACATTTTCTTTTTCGGAACTAAAAGGCAAACCTGAATCTTCATTTACCGGAAGAGCGTCTATATCGGCTCTGATTAAAACGGTTTTTGAATTATCTTCATGTTTTAATCCATTTATAATTCCAAGCACTCCGGTTCCGGCTAGACCTGACTGAAACTCTATGCCAAGTTCACTTAATGTCTCGCAAACCAAAGAAGACGTATTAAATTCATGAAAAGAAAGCTCGGGATTTCTATGGATAATATGACGCTTATTTATAGCTTCTGGAACAGCCTTTTCTACTTCAGATTTTATATACTCGTACATTTCATACCTCCGGCAGGCTTAATTATTATTTAATTTTATTTACCGCTTCCTTATACTTATCATATAAATCAGCCTTATTAATAAAGTCAATCATAGCGTTGGGAGACATGCGAACAGGCAAATTAAGCGATTCCAAAACCTGTCTCCGTTTTAATAAACTATCCGGCTTTCCCGACAATCCGTCACTGTATAATATTGACTTAGTCAGTTTAGAATTCATATCGACAGTCTCATATTTATCGACTGACATTTCTGATAATATTTTCGCCAGCACATCTTCACTTATTCCTTCAACACCTAAAAGACCTTCTTTTCCCGGCTTATCTTTTCTTTTCTCTTTACCGGCAACAGAAGGAATGTATGCATGCTTAACAACACCATCATTTCCAACGCATTGCTTGATATAATTTCTTATAACAAATCCTGCCCTGTCACTGTCGGTAAGAATTATTATACCGGTAGTTTTAGCTAGACTCACTATTGTATTTAAAAGTTTCTTTGATTTAAATATACCAAATCCGTTAGTAGAAATAATCGGTGCGTCACAAATCCGCTTTATCCGCTCTTTATCAAATTTTCCTTCAACAATTATAGTTTCTTTTATATGTAACATAATATTGATTATATTTTATTTTATTGCAAATGTCAATGGTTCTATTGACTTTAACGCAAAGTACGGTTAAAATAAAAAGACATAATTAAGACGAATAATAAGGGGATATATATGCAAAAAAATGATATCTATGAAATTGAAATAACAGGTATGACAGACGAGGGCGACGGAGTCGGCAGAATCAATGGATTTGCAGTATTTGTTCCATACACTATTATCGGTGAAACCGTCCGTATTATACTAATAAAAGTACTTAAAAACTATGCTGTAGGAAAATTGATCGAAGTTATTATCCCTTCAAAAAGCAGAACTAAATCAGCCTGTGCTGACTTTTATAAATGCGGCGGATGTAAACTATGGCACATGAGTTACGAAGAAGAACTTTTGTTCAAAAAGAAAAAAGTTTCCGACTGTCTGAAACGAATAGGCGGATTTGATAATATTAATATTGATGACGTTGTTCCTTCCAGCAAAATTTCAAGATACAGAAATAAATCTCAGTTTCCGGTAACCCCTGAAGGTATAGGTATGTATGCCGTGCACAGTCATCGTCTTATTGAAATGAATGATTGTCTAATCTCATCAGAAGTCAATAAACCAATATTGGAATCGGTAAATTATTGGATGAAAAAGTTTGGTATTGAAGCCTATGATGAGTTATCAGATTCAGGATTAATAAGAAATATCTATACAAGAACCGGAAAAAGCGGAACGCTTGTTTGTATTGTAACTAACGGCCAAACTCTGCCAAGAAAAAAAGAACTTATAGACGAGATTATAAACTGCGGCACAACCATATGCGGTATAGTTCAAAATATAAATATTGGCAAAACCAATGTACTGCTTGGCAAAGAAACCAAAACATTGTATGGAAACGCTGAGCTTACTGATAATATTTCCGATATTGAGTTTTCAATATCCCCATTGTCATTTTACCAAATTAATAAACCGCAAACCGAAAAATTATATAGTTTAGCTCGTGAATATGCAGACTTAAAAGGTCATGAAACAGTTCTTGACATGTACTGTGGAATCGGAACAATAGGTCAGTTTATGGCGCGTAGTGCCGGAAAAATAATCGGTGTTGAAGTCGTTCCGCAGGCAATTGAAGACGCCAAAGATAATGCAAAACATAATGGAATAGAAAACGCAGAGTATTACTGCGGAAAAGCTGAAAGCATAATAAAACAAATTGTAAACAGAGGAGCAAAACCGGATATAGCAATATTAGACCCACCCAGAAAAGGCTGTGACAAAAAGCTTCTTGACGTTTTATCCGATATAAAAAGCTTAAATAAGATAATTTATATTTCGTGCAAACCTTCAACATTAGCAAGAGATTTAAAATATCTCAACGATAAAGGTTTTGCACCACAAAAGATTACACCTGTTGACATGTTTCCTAGAACACCTCATATTGAGACGGTGGTCTTGCTTTCCAAGGGAGAGATCGACTCGAAAAAGGTTCGGGTTGAGTTCTCTTTGGAAGATATGGATATGTCCGAGTTCCAAGATGGAGCAACCTATCCGCAGATCAAGGAGTATGTTTTGGAGCATACCGGGTTAAAGGTTTCCAACCTTTATATTTCTCAGATAAAGAGAAAATGCGGACTGGAAGTCGGCAAGAACTACAATCTGCCGAAGTCCGAGGATTCCAGACAGCCACAATGCCCACCGGAGAAGGAAAAAGCAATCCGAGAAGCATTCAAATATTTTGGGATGATCTAACATCCAGCAAAATGGAGGTTTCTTATGGATAGATTGATTTCTTGTGAGTTCAACATGGATAACGCCTGTGTGGAGCTGAAATTCCTTGATGGCAGCATGATTTCTATTGATACCATCGCAGTGGAGAACGAGGTTGCCGACAATATGTATCAGCGGTCAGAACTGGACTATCTGATCTACAATGATCCGATTGGATATGCTGATTTGATACTGAACGGTAATCCCGAAACCTATTTGAAAACTGTAACTGAATACAAACCGCTTGATAGCTAACCAACACTTTGCCCGTGGGAAAAATTCTGCGGGCAATTTTTTTGTATCTTTTCTGTGAACTCTATTGATTTTGGCTGTCTAATGTGGTAGACTATGTGCGAAGTCTAATGGTGTAGACAAGGAGGGCGTGAATATGGATTTTCCGAAGATTCACGAAAGTGAATATCGTTTTTGTTTGATTATGTGGGAGCATGAGCCGGTTACTGCTGTCGAGCTTGTAAAGCTGTGCCAGGATCAACTCGGATGGAAAAGGACTACGACTTATACCGTTATCAAGCGTCTTGGAGAGCGTGGTGTGCTGAAGAACGACAATGGCACTGTTACTTCTCTCGTTTCCAAAGATGAAGCCCAGGCGTGTGAGATCGATGAACTGGTTGAGAAAAAATTCGAGGGTTCTCTGCCTGCCTTTATCGCTGCTTTTACAAAGCATCAGGCTATGTCCGAAGATGAGCTTGATGAGGTACAGCGCATGATCGACCGCATCAGGAAAGGAGGTTCACAATGAACGAACTCTTTTTGAAAATTATCAACATGAGTATATCTGCAAGCTGGCTTATCCTGGCTGTGCTGATACTCAGGCTTGTTTTGAAGAAAGCTCCCAAGTGGGTCAATGTTCTGCTTTGGGGTATCGTGGCTGTCAGATTGATTTGCCCGCTCTCTTTTGAGAGCGCATTAAGCCTTATCCCAAGTTCAGAAACAATTCCGTTGGATATTGAAATGGCGGCCAAACCCACAATAGACAGCGGTGTTCCGGCGATCAATAGTGTGGTCAATCCTGTTCTATCCTCATTTGCCCCACCACAGCATGTATTGACGAGTGCAAACCCGCTTCAGATTTGGATTCCGATTTTGAATATTATCTGGTTGATTGGTGTCGGCGCCCTTCTCTTGTATACCGCAGTTAGTTATTGGCGCCTATGTCGTAAAGTGGATACCGCTGTTCGCTACAAGGGCAACATTTTCCAGAGTGAGAATGTAAGTTCTCCGTTTGTCCTGGGCATTATCAAACCGAGAATCTATCTCCCGTTCAACATGAATGGTCAGGATCTGGAGCACGTTGTTGCCCACGAACAGGCGCACATTCGCCGCAAAGACCATTGGTGGAAGCCTCTTGGTTTTCTCCTGCTGACGATTCATTGGTTCAATCCTCTCATGTGGTTGGCTTATGTTCTGCTGTGTCGTGACATTGAGCTTGCCTGCGATGAAAAAGTCATCAAGGAACTTGGCAATGAGCAGAGAGCCGATTATATGCAAGCACTTGTTGCCTGTAGTGTAAACCGCCGCATGATCGCCGCTTGTCCTCTTGCCTTTGGCGAGGTAGGTGTAAAGGAGCGCGTGAAGTCTGTGATGAATTATAAGAAGCCTGCGTTCTGGGTTATTATTATTGCAGTCATTATTTGCGTGGGCGTTGCGGCCTGCTTCCTGACGAATCCTAAACAAGACCGCTATACATTGCGAATTGTTGTTCCCGCAGGAAGTCAAGAGGAATTTGTATATACGGAGGAGGAAGTCAGCACAGTCAGAAATTCAATCAAAATATGGTCTGGTGATGGATTGGGTGATACAGAAGTTCTTTTGTTCCCCGTTAATAAAACAGCAGAAACCGGATACACAGCCACTTATCTTACGCATGGTATGTCTGTGGAATTTGATGCAGAAAATGATACGTGGTTTAAGATTGGTGTGAATATGCAGAACCCCACCAATGAGGACATTATTGTTTATGTTGAAGTAGAAAATGTAGAAGTGCGTATTGTGGACGAGATAAATTCCGTAATAGAGTGGTTTGATTACCTTGAAACCCCTGATGAAATGAAATGGGACGGTAGTCTTGAAATCAGCCTCACCGAGTTTCCAGATGTGACCTTCCGTTGGACTTACGGAGAGATGCTGGCTGTTAAGGGTAGTAAAAGCACTTCACTTTATACGGGGATGCCAATCTGGAACGCCTATTTCTGCGACCTCACTGGCGACGGTTTGCCTGAGTTGTGTTCTTCAATCAGTTGGGGCTCAGGCATGATTGACAACCGTGTCATTATCTATGACTATGCAAACGGAGTAAGCTATGAGCTGTCTGACAGAGGGTATTTTGATTTCACTCTCAGACAGGATCATCAAGATGGCCGCTTGTATGTAGATAAAACAAAATATCATACTGATGAACTGGTAGAAACCGGCCGACTGGTTTTCAAGAATCATTGCATTCAGATTGAAGGTTTTTCCAACGAAGCGCATCAGGTGTTCCAAGCTGAAATTCTGGAAATTCATAATGGCAATTATCTTGTGAAGCCTGTTGAAGGTAGCTGGGAATTGAGTAGTGCAGACCGAATTGAAGTGTCGATCAGAAATGTGCATCCATCACCGGAACCTGAAATCGGAGATGTGATCGAAATTGAATACGCTGGTGAAATCCTTGAAACCTATCCTGCACAAATTGCAGATGTTTATGGTATCAAGGTTATTGAGAAAAACAAAGGCTTTACCCATCTGGCAAACGATGATTAGAAAATCACAAATATCGAATAATTAGTTTCAAGCAGATAAACCGCTGCAATTCTCATTCCAAAGGGGGGATGAATGTTGTAGCGGTTTTTTCTTTTTATGGTTCAAATGCCAGCATTGTTTTCGTTGGCAGTTTCTCGTTTTCACAGTTCAGAAGATACGCTATCACCTTGTTCGCAAAGCGATTTGTTTTCATGGTATCCCAATCAGCAAGCCGGATGATCTCTGCTGTGCCGTTCTCAAAATCCAATGATATTTCGCCCCATTCGCCGTCGCAGTCTGCTTGGTATTCGTAGATTGCGGCGGCGATTTTCTTTTTGCGCTTAGTTTTGGATTTCTGTTTCAACCGGACAGCATGGATTGCATCCTCGGCAACCAGAAGTTCCGTCAGTTTGTCTACTGCTTTCCGATAGGCTCGTTCTGCACCGCTGGCTGTGCTGCCCTCAAACATAACCGCCAGTTCTTCAAAGGTGGGGCGGTCTTTCCATGAGCCGACACGCCCACAGGTCATGCAGATCGCAAGACGCTTTTCAAGCAAGGTCTGTTCCCGGTAATTCAGTTTCTCAAATGCCCGCTGCACCTTTTCTGCTTGTATGCCGTTCCAGAGGATGTCGGTATAGTTCCAGCTATCGTCAAGGGCAACATCTTCGCCTGTTTCCTCGCCATCCTCGTCTGTTACATAGAACAGTTGCTGATTGCGGATGCCACGGACAACTTTCAGATATTCTTCCGCAAGGGCAAGCTCGCAGTTGTACTTCTTGGAAAACTCGCTGACCGCATCCTTGGTGTTATGGTACAGCCATGCCATTGACCGCACCATTTTGTAATTGGTCAAAGAGGACACCGACCATTTTTCTTCGCCCATGCGGAAACGGAGCATAGCATCCCGGATAAACGGGAAAATGTAGGTAGCATACTCTGCACCCTTGGCAGGATCATAGTCCATCAGCTTTTGGAGCATTTGCTCCCGACAGGAGAGCTTTATATCTATAAAACGGTCTGTGTCATACAAATCGCCGCCATCCACGCCGAGAAAGAATTTGATGCGCTTGTTGAGCTGCGGTTCGTAGTGGTGCAGGAAGAACGAAAAATAAAGCAAATTCTTTTCCTGCAAGGCAGACAGAATATGTTCATTTGGATTGCTAACCGCTGGCGGTTCCGGCTCCAGTTGGAAGATGCGCTCTGCCACATAGGGAATGATGCCATCACCGTATGGATTGACAGCGTGTTTCGGTATGTATCCGGTCATATTCCATGTAAAATCATTCAGCATAGCGCACCTCCTTCCAGTTTAGTAATACTCATAAATATCCCGTGGTCAACTAATGGGTTATTTATTACTTGATTTTCTTTAACATACGGTGATAAATAGGTGCATTTGGTGCAGGAGTTGTGATTGGGACCAGAAGTCCCTCTTTGATAAATTGTTCCACACGCAAAGCAATCCACCCATCACCGATCCCTAATGGATTCTTTCCAAGAACCTGTCCAACAAGCACGCTTTCCTTAAACTCGTCGTCCAGTGTATCCAATTCTCGAAGAATAAATGTATCATACAGAGTTTCTGATACGCTGACCAGTTTGCCGTTTATAACAGCACGAAGAGGAGAATTTTCCTGTTGGAGTTCTCTCCAGCGGTTAGCCAAACTACGAAGGTAATTTGTTGGCAACTTCTTTCCAAGAGATGCCATCCGTCCCAAGTGATAAGGTTCAACTTCTCCCCAACCGTTATACTGGACAATGCATCCATCTGGTCTTGTTTCCCACATTGGAAGCTCCACAATGGTAACATCCAATTTTTCAAAGCCGATTGGTCGTAGTTGTTCCAGAAGCCAATACAATCCGCACACATCATCTGGTTCTCGTCCGACCCAAACACGAATCGGCTCTCCGTTTTGTGCTTTTTCCAGTAGCGTAGCATAGTTCTTTCGGGATGTATTGAGAAGTTCAGTTACGATTTCAGATGCCATATCGGGCAGTATGCTTAGTAGCAAAGATAATGCCGACTCACGCTCCAAACAAATTCCTGCTTCGGAGATGTTGCCCACAGACAATGCCAACGGAAGATTAACTATGTCCTTACGATTTCCCTCCAACGGTATAGCATTCTCCCAACCAGAACGCTCCCGTTCTTCTGCTTGATGCTGGAACTTTTCTATTTCTTCTTTTGAAACTGTCCCATCAGAGATAATTACACTGGTTGCTCCGCCTAAAAAACCCTTATGTCCAATCGCAACCGCCATAGTCCCTGCGGCACTGTCGCTAAATACTACTTCTAACATAACGTTGCTCACCTCTTAGCTAAATTCAAATTCTTTTTAGTGCTTCTTTCTTCAAAGCCGCCTGTCCCATTTCTTTTTCATAATCGCCCTTGGCATAAGCGACATTGCTCAATGCCTGGAGCATCTTATCTTTTGCCAGCTTTTTCATGACCTCCGCAAGATCTTCATCCAGAGTACCACGCTTTATATAGCGGTTTATGGTATTCAGCCGCTTCTCATAAATCTGTTTCAGCGGATGATCGTCCGCAAGTTCCCTCTGTTCTCGCCCTTTCAGATTGCCGATCTGCCGACAGGTGCGGTGCAGCTTGTCCCCCGGTGCATAGCCACCGCAGTATTTGGTGTGCCTTGCGTTGGTGGT
>CEAO01012486.1_pt1 | contig 12264 bp, 11 predicted proteins | sample 557631 | NCBI WGS metagenome assembly CEAO01 (sample SAMEA3182049, study PRJEB8094) | gut metagenome | biome: human; feature: gut; material: Stool; isolation source: human stools | place: Canada | collected 2012-02-08 | reverse complement strand
GTTCAGAGGAGTAAGAGATAGAGCTTTTTTCTTATATAGACTTGCTAAATTATATGCTTAAATATAAAATCCCTCAGATTGTTACGTTGACCCGTGGCAGCTCCTTGTTTTATGTGTTGAAAAAGGATGCTGCCATCACTTTCTCATACTTCTCCATCTAAAACTTACAACTGATCCCAAGTTTTCAAACTGAGCCAAGAATATCTTATGGTGAATATACAAAACAAAAATCGCAATCATCAGTTTTCCAATGATTGCAATTACATCTTGTACTCGAAGCGGGAATAAAGAATTAAACCCATACAAAACATCAATCAAACACAATACACTAATAATCAACATATAACAAAACAAATTAATTGAATATCATTGCAAATATATGGTGCAAAATTGCAATTTAGTGGTGCAAAAAACGTATATTTGCACCACACTAATAATGGCAATGATTATGAAAGGACTAACACTATTCAGAAGAACAACCAAATCTGATGGAATAATCAAGTTAAGATTCCGTTTAAGAGACGGCAGAGGAGTAGATCTATACCATAAAAGTGAAATAAAAGCAGATCTTAAAGACCTTTCTAAATTTAATGATGACGGAGAACTCCGTCCTAAAGTATCAATCTACAATCATGAATTGAAAGAACAAATAAACCGTGAAATGTCTGCTATAGAAGCTGCATACCTAGAACTTTGTGGAAAAATGGACAAAAGTCTTATCACGGCTGCATTATTTGAAGAGACTATCAGCCGATATCTACATCCAGAAGACTATATAACAATAACCAAAGAAGAAACTTTATTGGAAAGATATTCCAGGTTCATAAAGGAAGGATATAGAGATGGAACTTTTGCAGACAAAAGAGTACTTCAATATAATGGATTATATAATGAGTTGAAAAGATATCTGACAATTCACAATCAATTATATGTTCTACCTAAAAATTTTACAGCAGACGATTTAATGGAACTTAGACTTTTCTTATTTGAAGAATATAAGTACGTTGAAAAATATCCATCCCTTTATAGCGAAATAAAAGAACGCTGTGTACCATCCAAAAAACGCGCCCAAAATACTGTCGCTATAAAATTAAGAATGCTACAAGCATTTTATACTGAGTTGGAAGACAGAGACGAAATAAATGTGTCACCTTTCAGAAAACTTGGTAAGAATAGAAGAAAGGTTGTTATGAAAGAAAGCTATGATGCTCCTATATACTTGTTGCAAGAAGAGTTTCTAAAGGTTATGAATACTGAAGTACCAACAACCTTACAAGAAACTAAAGAGGCATTTCTTCTTCAATGCGCCTTCGGGAGTCGTATTGAAGACTTCAAATCTTTAAATATGGACAAAGTTGTTGTCAGTACTGATGGGATTCCATATTTACGTTATCTACCTCAGAAAACACTAAAAAGTAATGAACATAAAGATGAAGTAGAAATCCCCATCATGCGATATGCATTAGATATTATCAAAAAATGGCAATTTAATTTCCCTATTTTAAAATATGTGACAGGTAAAAGTGGCTACAATGTAAAAATCAGGAAGTTACTCGAATATTGCCAAATAGACAGAGAGGTGAAAGTTTTCGACAAAGATAGTTCAGACAATATCTATAAACCTTTATACACAATGGGCAGTAGTAAACTTTGTCGTAAAACTCATTTAGATATGCTAACAAAAGTACAAGTTAATATGTATGTTTCCGGACATCATAAGGAAGGTAGTAGTGCTGTAAAACATTACTCTTCTTTAATGCTAAAAGATCGTTTTATTTTGATGTGTGCCGCATATAAACAGCCCATATATAAAGTAGATAAAGAACTGAATGTAATAGAAGAGTCACATGAGTAACAAGATAGTAAGCATCATCATAAGATATATCTAAAAAAATTTGCACCAAATATGAAATCGGGTTAACAATATTCCATTAAATAATGTTAACCTTTTTTTATGCTATTTGGACACACTTTTATTGATTATCTGGCAAAAATAACGGCATTCTAAAATCAGATGTTTGAACAGTACATTGGCATAAAATCAATTTAACTTTTATATATTAATCAAATACTCATAACTTAATAAATTCAACCAGTGGATAATAAGATGTTCATACGTTGAGAATTTGGCTGTAAAAAGCTTTGTACAATCATTTTTTTTCATTTGGACAGCAACGTCATAATACCATGAATAACAACAAGTTAATCAATATTTCAAGTTATTGCATCCATATTTTATTGATATATCTTTGCACGTGTCAAAGCTGTTATTCCATCATGTAACACGCTGAAACAATCGCAGGTGCAGTGGTGAATGTTTCACCAATGATGGCTGCCAACACCCCTGCTTACTAAATATATGGAAGATTTTAATAATAGAACATCACAAACACTAATGATTGTCTCAAAAGACGATTTAGAATGTATTGTCCAAAATGCTATAGACAAACTGCTCGAACAAAGAGAAAACAAACCTGAAGTTTTTCTAACAGCAGAAGAAACAGCCAAAAGATTAAAAGTAGACCGTTCCACCCTATGGCGTTGGAATAAAGAAGGATATCTTGTCGCCAACAAAGTTGGCAGCAAGGTTCGTTACAAATTATCTGACGTTGAAAGAATACAAAAGGGAGAACTAATATGAATAAACCTAACGATGAGGAATTAACCGCTTATATGAAGGAATCTGCCGTGAAAGCAAACGGTACTTATGAACAGTCACCAGTTGTATTGATGGTAGATGATGCCACAATCGGCACACTTGGAAACTTCAGTGCTTCTATAGGCAAAGCCAAAAGCAAGAAAACTTTTAATGTTACAGCTATTGCTGCATCGGCATTGAAAAACGGTACTGTACTGAAATACTGTTCATCATTTCCAGAGAACAAACGAACAGTTCTGTACATAGATACAGAACAAGGACGCCATCATTGCCAGAAAGTATTGAAAAGAATCCTGCGTCTTGCCGGACTCCCGGATGACAAGAATCCTGAAAATCTGATTATGCTGGCTTTGCGCAAATATGCACCTCCGATACGTCTGGCCATAGTTGAACAGGCTATCGGCACAATCCCCGATCTCGGACTGGTGATTATAGATGGCATCCGAGACTTTCTTTATGACATCAATTCCCCCAGTGAAGCGACCGATATTATTTCCAGATTCATGCAATGGACGGATGACCGCCAGATTCATATTCATACCATTCTCCATCAGAACAAGAATGACGAGAATGCTCGTGGTCACATCGGCACGGAACTGAACAACAAGGCTGAAACAGTCATGCAAGTAGAAGTGGACAAAATGGACAGGACAGTAAGTATAGTCGAAGCCATTCATATCCGTGACCGAGAGTTTAAACCGTTTGCTTTTCGTATAAACGATAATGTCTTACCTGAACTGCTGGATTCATATCAACCTCAGGAAAAGAAAATCGGAAGACCTGCAAAAGAACCATTTGATCCTTACAAAGAAATTTCTGAAAGCGTACATAGGGCTGCCCTAGACGCCGCTTTTGCAAACGTCTGTATTACCTGTTATGATGATTATCTAGAACGGCTAAAGGAAGGATATGCCCAACAGGACATAAAACTTGGACATAATAAAGCTGTCAAAGTTGCTACTTTTCTCAGTAACAAAAGGATGGTTATAAAAGAAGGAAAGGAATATAAAATCAACCCTAACAGCCATTATTGAATTCAACTTTACTTTATTGACAAGGTGTATATATTGAAATAAAGCAAAGCGGTTAGGTCATAAAATAATCTTCCGCTTTCGCTTTCAATAGCTATTTAGGATTATTACAAGCTCCTATATTAGTTTGCTGATAATGTAATAAGATATTAATTATCTGATATTACTACTTACTATACAGATGCATTATATAACATCTACTTCTTCTTTTTAAGTCTAAAATCTGTTTCTCCAGCAAACTTTGATTGATATAATAAGTCTTCAAATGTATCAACTGTCTTTATTTGAGGTATAATTACCTTTTTTATATCATCTAAAAAATCAAGACTTTCTCTTTGTGAATCTGCCATGAAATCCATAAAAGCATCCCAATTAGGTGGATAGAACAAATCTATTTCTGTAAGAAAGTACTTTTGGAGACCATTTTCATCACAATAAGAATTTATTGCAGACTCTAACAATGTTTTATATATCAAACAAATATGATATTCTGAATGTATATTTTCTTTAGTAAATAATGATGGTTCCCACTGTATGGCATTATCTAACACCTCTTGATCAAGGTGTCCCGAACATTTATTACGTAAATGATTCATTAATTCAAGTTTTTTACGTAATCCTTTCATCTTATCTGACAAAAGTTTATTACCATTTGTATACTTGCTCAAACATTTCAATGAATTTCCTAATATACTATAAGGAATGAATGCATTTTTTAATTGTCGAAAACATTCTATTAAATTATTATCTTTCACAGCTTGAAAATAAGCATAACCATTTTTTTCAATATCAGCACTTATTATCATTATACTAACATAATCTCGTTTCAATTCATCTTGTGTCATACTAATTTTAATATTGAAATAAAACGTTGTAGGTAATATTAATCTCCCAATAGAGTACACTTTGAATAACCAGCACTAAACACATTTCCAAACTCTTCCCTTCTTAAATATGTTCCTATTCATACCATCATTTCTTTGTTGGGCTTGCCCATCTGCCGTTTCTTTACACATTGGGGGAGCCTAATACCCCACTCATACAGTTGTGGGTATAAGTGTGCCAATCTAATCTGCAAGCAGAATTGGTTAAATAACTAACAATAAGTACTTAGAATTTTAATTTAAGCCAAAGACTATACTTGTTTATGATACAAATAACCTATATACTCAAAGATAAAAATATTAATCTAAATATAATTCTTCTAACTACTATTGCCACAAATATTTTATCATACTCTTTATAGTCTCATTCTCTAATTTCATACTCAACTGTTTTGAAATATCATTATCTCCAGCAATATGTAGCGGATGATTATAAATAATACCTAGTAAATAATAAGTTTCCGGAATTACCACTCCATGATTACGAGCAAAATTAAGTTTCTCTGTTGTACCGTGTGTAAGAAGAAATTGTTGCTTATGGTCATTCTTAGTAATACTATTATAAGTATTTTCTTCAATCTTAACTCTAATTGATACACATACAGCTAATGGATCATATACTTTACCAGGTTCCAATAAATATTTTCGCAATTCTCTATCAACCTTTTTTTTGAAATTTTGAGGTTTTGCCCAATCCAGATTAAGTGATAGACTTTTAAACTCCTTCGAAACGTCAATCTTATTAATATAAGGATGGTAGTGTAAATAATATGCATCTACAACATCTTTAATTAATGCATTTTCCCTAGCTCCAATAAATTTAATCATTTTATCACTAATTCTTCCATTAAATTCTTTTAGATAACATACATTTAACCGCTTATCATTAAAACAAAAATGTTTTAAATAATTCGGATCAATATGAGTTAATAAAATTGGGAAAATAATTCTTTTATTTTTTCTATAATCATCAATCAATGTCGATACATAATATTGAAAAGCAATGAGATTTGCATCATCCAAATAATCAAAGAACTCATCAATAACAAGAATACACGCTTTTGATTTCATAAATTGACACTCCATTAGTTTTGCAATAAATGTAAGAATGTCACGTTGACCACTAGAAATCATGTTTGCCTTAGGCCATTCTATTATCAATGAACGCCCTTTAACTGTTGACTTGATATCAAATCTATCTTTTATTGGATTTAGCTTATCAAGAGTAGAATCTATTTCGGCTTTAGTCTTAAGGTAATTAGCATATGCTAGGGCCTTTTTATAATTTGCTCCCATTTCACTCTTGACACGAATAATTTGCCATATAGTAAGAAATATATCAACCTCATCATTAACTCCTGTACTTTCAACTATGATTCCCCGTAATTTATCAAATTCTGCGTTAGTTATGCTTATAATATTATCATTAATTATTTCTTCTTTAATAGCTTTCGTCGTCTTTTTATGATCTATTTTATTGATTTTATCTATTATTGCATTAAAAGGGGTTGTAAAACGGCTTAACGAAAACTCTTTAAAGTCTACCTCTTCAATTAAATTCAAAATATTATACTGATTATAAATATATGATATATCATTTAAAAGTTTACCATTATTCCCAAAAGCATGTTTATTCTTAGATAATGAATAATTAAAATCGACTTTATTAGGAATAGTTTGGATCATTACTGTAGGACTGATGTTCATCGAAGCCTTCGGAATCAGTTTACCACTATATCTCTGAGCTGTAGCTTTGGGTTTAAGCTGGCAATTAATAACATATATATCAAATATACTTGATATAGAGTTGTGATTGTCATCTGCTTCTAAGATTTCCCCTGTACTTAACTTTAATTTTAGAACAGGCTTGTTAGAAACATCTCCATTATAATAATCACTTTTATCAAGTTCTATTCTTTTACTTTTAAGAGATTTAAATGCTACAGCTAATGAAGTCTTTCCAAAGCCATTAGGTGCAACTAGAATATTAGGTCGATTAGGTTGAACAAATTGTTTTAACTCAAAATTTTGTAACCCTTTTATATTTTCAATATGTATTTCTGTTATTACCATAGTTCTTATTATAAGGTTTTTCTGAAATAAAAGGTTTCATTACTTCGATGCTTCAAAAGCACTATACAATCTTAGGTATCATCGAAATAACATCTGGCATATTACGAGCCACATCCCATTTAGCTATTTGAATCATCTTCAAACGTTTGTCCTGACTATAGAATGTCAGATCCTCACGCTGTCGAATTAATTTTTCCAAACTTCCTGTTCCTGCAGATGAGAAAAGGAATGCCTTTTCAGGATTACAAATTCTGCTATAAACCAATATTTGCCCTAAATCATGAGTATTCAAAGGAGTTTTCTTTGCTTCGATAAAAAACAAAGATACTTTCTGTTTTTCTTTCACAATACCTAATACATCTATCTGCATGCCAATTCCTACAACTTCAGGATATTCATTAATCACTCCATAATGTTCGAGAACACTATCTAAACAAACCTGACTTGTATCCTCTACTATTATTTCACAACCGCGATAATTATCTTCTAAATATTCTTGTAACCACTTACACATTGGCGGATACAAGTCTTTCTCTAATCTTACGTTTTTACTCATGATATCCTAATGCTTGAGCGAGTTGTGTCCATGACTCAAAATGTTGACCTCTAATTGTCCGAGGCAAAGATGGGTCAGACTCTGCCGGATGATGGGGTTTTCTTTTGAATCTAATAGGTTTCTCCCAATAGAATTTGTGAGTTGTTTCAGCATCCATGGTTTGAAGCAACTCTTCTGCATACATTTCCAATGCCCGTTGCTTATGCTTAATATTAAAGCCTATAGGAAGAAATTCATTAGCCCAGATCTTTACCTGATGTTCCTTTTTCCAATATCCAGTCTTTCCCTCATTATATTTAGTGACATTACTATCTCTAAAATTAGGATGTCCAAAATCTATTGTTTGTACAGGAATATCCAATGATCTTAATAAATTAGCAATTCCTATAACCATGCCCCAATTTCCAGGAATTTCTATATATACGCGATGATGACCAGGTTGACCAAAAGCAATATTTGATCTTCGAATATATGCCGTAACATCCGCAAATCCTCTCAATAAAGATTTCTTCTCATCTCTTGTCATACTAAAGACCTCATTAGGTAAAATCATTGTTTGATGTCTAGTTCCACCACCTAGAAACCTTATAATTTCTCTCATTATATATTCATTGTTATCCTTTTCAAAGGATATTTTAGTTGAGCGTCTCTCTTGCAAATGATTTACATTTGCTCCTATTAAAGGACGTACTATATCCTCAATATTAACAAGACTAGCCTGTACATATATAGCCGTATCCAAACCATCATCAGTCTGAATATTCTTATGAGGAATATCAATAGTCACACGAGTAGTCATTGCTCCTCTTTGAATTTCTCCATTGCCCAGTATCATTCCGAGCAGATATGCCATTTCAACGTTCATAATTTAAATATTTATCAATTTGATCAGCAATCGCCTTCGCCATTAAAGGCGGTACTGCATTACCTATTTGTTGTCTTACATATACTTTCGAGCCATAAAAAATGAAACTATCGTCAAAAGATTGAATTCTAGCAGCTTCCCTAGGCGTTATAGCTCTATTCAAAAAAGGATGATTGTTCTTACCATTAGATGCCGCATCAAATCTTGTATCTATAGTCGGTGACTGTTCATCCCATACAAGTCTTCCCCAAGTTGTTTTAAACTGTTGTTTTCCATGCAACTCTTGTGGAAGAAACTCTTTACCTTTTTCAGGCGGTATCATTTTTAACTTATCAATAGCTATTTGTTTATGTTTTGATGCTTGATGGTTGTACAACATATCAGATCCATTTCTCATAATTCGTTGGTATTCCGAAAATGTATCTGTAACATACTCCTGTTCAAAGCAGCCTTCACCAGATTCTAAATATGCCAAATCACCAATGGCATCTCTTACCGAAACTTTTTTATTAGTTGGAGAGGGTAAAGGTATCGATTTATACTTAGAACATATAAATATAGTACGTTCCCTTGTCTGAGGTACTCCAAAATCTTGAGCGTTAAGAACTCCAACCTCAACGTGATAGCCCATTTCTGAGATTTTATTCACAATCTCTTTTTTAAACCATCCTGCTGAAGTAGATAACAATGCCTTAACATTCTCTATAACAAATACATCAGGTTGAAGCTCTTTTACAATATTGAGATATTCAACAAACAAAAAATTACGAGGATCTTCAAGTCCTAATTTCTTACCTTTCATAGAGAAACCTTGACAAGGAGGTCCACCAATTATCATATTAACACCTCTTAGTTTACTTTCTGCAATAACCTGTTTTTTTGTTTCTGCATCAGTTATATCACCAACAATCACATTAGTTCCAGGCATATTCCGCTTAAAGGTTTCGGCTGCTTGTTGATTAAAGTCTAATGCAACTTCAGTGATAAAATGCAAATTCTTATGCATTCCATAAGAAAAGCCACCCGCTCCACAAAACAAATCTAATATTTTAAATTTCATAAGAATCTTTTTTTTATTAATATCCTTTTAAAGATTTCCTTACCATTTATTGTCGGTTTAAATAAATCATATGGATTGTCCGAACCATGATTTGCTTCACCTACGATTTCAAACTGATCTGGATTATATTTATTTAGTATAGTTAAAGGTACAGCCATAATCCCATCATAATCCATAGGTATATCAGCAACTCTAGAAACATTAATCGCATCATAACTATCAAAGTGAGGATGCTTATCTGGCGAATATCTTACATGCAATTCCATAAACCTATGACGATATGCTACATCCAAATTAGTAAACCACATTGCATTACCTAAACTTCTCCACTTTTGTCCTGTTTCATCTATCCAAAATCTTGTTTTTCTAGGTTCTGAATCTGCAGGAACCCTAAATGCCATATCTCCATTGTGATATCCTAACCAAGCTTCATTATTTTGGACATATGGAAAGATTTCCTTATATGTTATTGCATTCATATTGCCAATCACAAGAAATTTTTTCTTATGATAAAACAACAGTGAAATAAACTGTCTAAACAAAGAAAAAGGAGGATTGGTAACAACTATATCTGCTTCTTTTAAAAAAGAAACACATTCTTCACTTGCAAAATCACCATTACCTTTTAGTCTCTTAACTTTAAGAGATTTAATAGTTTCTTTATAAGTTGTATTTTTGAATTTTTCTTCTTCAATTTTATCTACTTGAAGAACATAGCCTTTATTCCCTGTTTGCGTATTAAGTTTTATACGTTTTGACTCACCATAAGATGTACAAATAAGTTTCCTTAAATTGAATCTATTAAAGTTGTATATAAAAAACCTACAGAAATCAGATTCAAATGGATCATCACAATTACATAGTACGACCTTATCAAAGAATTGGTCTTGATAGTTGACTAATTCTTTTTCAATTGCCTCAAATGGAGTATAAAACTCATCATTTTTAGTATTCTTTGCAGATTGCAAATATGTATTAGTGTTATTAAGCATTCTTAATATCTGGTATAATTACATTTTCAATGTGTCAATATCAATCTAATCAGACTTTATCACATCCTAATTAAAAATACAAATCTTCTTTCTTCGGTATTTTATTTTCCATGAACATTATATAGTAAATCGGAAAATAATAAATATTTCCCTTTGTTTTGATTTCTCTTTCGTTAGATAGAACAATTGAAGAGACAATATGATAATCTGAGACTGCCATTAAATTATCCAAAGCACTATGAACCGTATAATCTTTTCCTGACTTAACTTCAATTGGCAAAATACTCATTGTACTACTGTCATCAACAAGGAAATCAACCTCTCCTTTCTGTTTATTGTCATAATAGAACAACTTGTTGTAATGAGCCTTCAGTTCCTGAGCTACTACACTCTCGTATACAGAACCAAGATTAATACTAGCAATATCGTTCAATATTGGTTGGACATTATACTGATACAATTGAGAACTAAGTATACCAACATCATTCATATATAATTTCAACAGATTTTTCTGCTGCGATTCAGCTAATGGATACTTAGGATTACTAATAGCATTAGAAGCTATCGAAATACCTGAATTGATTAGATATTCAAACTCTTCGATATAATTACTGAATCTATCTCCTTTCCTATTCTGTATATCTTTTGCAACAATCCGCTTCTTTTTATTCTCCATTTGGGATGGAATCATATCATAGATTCGACGAATATGCAACTTCTTAGCTGACTCTTTTTCATAACGAGAAGCATCAATACCATACAGAACCCTAATATTCTCCTGAGTCTCTCTTACTTTAACAATATTATGAGTAGCTAGATATTCATTGACTGCATCAGGCATTCCCCCAACAAGAAGATATCTTTTAAAAAGACCAAGCACCTTGTCATGAACTTCTAGTGACAATGACTGTTTATTTTCAAAAGACTTTCTTAAAAAATCAATCGCATCCCTACCAAAATCATTAGCAATCAAGAATTCTTCAAAATCAAGTTGATACATCTTCTTAAGGATTACACTTCCGACAGGAACAGAAACTGTTCCCTTCAAAGCAATACCCAAAAGGCTTCCACTACTAATAAACCTATATCTATGTTCTTCTTTCAAAAATTTGAGCATAGTTAGGAATTGCGGATAATGCTGAATCTCATCGATAAAGACTAATGTATTATCGTATCTATCCAGCTTGGTTCCTGCAACCATACTTAACTTTAAATAAAACTCTTCTGTTGTATGGACATTTTTGAAAATCTTTTCACCTTCATCATCTACAACAAAGTTTATTTCAACATAATTGTTATAAAGCTCTGTACCTACATCTCTGATGATGTAAGATTTACCAATCTGTCTTGCTCCTTCAATAAGAAGAATCTTATTTTCATCCGATCTCAGATATTCCTCAATGTATGATCTAATCTTCCTAAACAGCATAGCATATACACTTTTCTATAGAAATTAATCACACAAATATACACTTTTCCATGATAATATACCACACAATTATACACTTTTTCAAAAAGATATGTACCAGCTTGGATTTTTTGAATGAAAAACATACAATATATCTAATAAAAGAAAAAATCACTTCACTTTATTATCGTACATATATATACGTTCATTAAAGTAAAGTCAAACAAAGGGAAGAAAGAAAAGAATTATTATGATTTCCTTAAGCAACTATATACGTAAAATCAAGGTTGCATACTTAGCACCAATGCATCATTTGCGATTCGTGAGCAGACACACTACCCCAATAATACATATTAAATAAAACAAGTAAATTAAATCTGAAATTCCAAATTACTTTGTGGTGCAAATGTGGTGCAATTATACAAAATAAAAATCGCAACCATTTGATTTTCAAATGATTGCGATTATATATCGTACTCGAAGCGGGACTTGAACCCGCACAGCCGCAATGGCCAAGGGATTTTAAGTCCCTCGTGTCTACCGATTCCACCATTCGAGCATCCTCGACGAGAGAGAGCGGAAAACGAGACTCGAACTCGCGACCCTAACCTTGGCAAGGTTATGCTCTACCAACTGAGCTATTTCCGCGTTTTGTTTTAACGCGGTGCAAAGATAAGCCATTTTATAATACCAACCAAACTTTACACCCATTTTTTTATTCACAATCGTAAAATTC
>CEAO01007532.1_pt1 | contig 12909 bp, 10 predicted proteins | sample 557631 | NCBI WGS metagenome assembly CEAO01 (sample SAMEA3182049, study PRJEB8094) | gut metagenome | biome: human; feature: gut; material: Stool; isolation source: human stools | place: Canada | collected 2012-02-08 | reverse complement strand
TAAGCAAAATCACGCATAATGGAGTGTGTGCGGCGGCTCATGTCACGTGCAAGCACTTGGAAAAAGAGTGTGTTGAGATCATCATAGTCATGAATCTTAGTTATTGAAAGAAATTTATAGATTGCATCTCCATTGTGGTATTTCAACATCTGAGCCTCCAACAGTTTCAAGAAAAGGATGCGATTCATCCAAGTAATGCACAATTCCATTGCAACATTGAATAACCGTTCCTCATAATCATTCCCATATAGACTACCATTTATGTGACGCAAACAATCTTCTGCATCCAGTTGGTTAATAGTATTCTCTAGTAATGAAGCCTCGTCACGCCGTTCCACAGCTTTGCGTACAATCACGGTTTTATTATTCTCTTTGCGTTCCTCAATACCAATAATGTGTAGCAGCTCAGTGTAGAATCCACGGTTGAGCGAATTGCTGTCGTTTTGAAACGATAGCTTCAAAAGATGTGTATCGCTGAATATCTTATAAAGTTCGATAAGTTTGCGTGAAGCGCTACCGTCTGTTCTATCAAGCAGGTGTTGATAGTCTTGTAAGTTGAAGTAAGTGTATTCAAGGCTATCTTTTACCTCCTCAATATAGGTTGTTGCAATTTCAGTATAGAAGAAATCGGTTTTGTTACTGGTTTTGCGTCCATCCACAAAGTCTTGAAACTCACGACGTAATTGTTTGTTCTGATAGAATTTACGTTCAAACTCATGGGCATCAAAAATAAAGAATTCATGAATATTAGTAGCGATGAGATATTTAATATCATTGTTCTTCTTACTAACACGTTCTTTAAGATAGTATAGCAATAATTCCTGCAAAGCCTTACGATTGAGATTGTCATTAGAAATCATCTCACCTTTGTTGGTGGTACTCTTTACTTCAATCAATAACCCTATATTGGACTTGATAGTTTTATCCAATCGGATAGCCAAATCAATATCTTCTTCGGGAGCCATGTAGTATGTCTTGTAGAACGTTTCACTCAGAAAATTACGTAAATGCTCTTTTTGCGTATGTTCTCTTTGCCCATCCACAATATTGTCTCTCAATGTGCGAAGGGCATTTTTGAATAAGTCAAAATCTGTTGTTTCAATCGCAATCTGTCTATATGCTTTGTTCAGAACTTGATTCGGTTTGAGTAGTCCCATAATGTTTGGTAAATGAGTTAATAAAATACAAAGGTAGCCTAAAAACTTGATAATAAAGAATGAGCGTATTGGTTTAACGAAAGTTTGTTCTACTGCCAGCCATTATCAACAGACAATAGCAGACAGTAGATTTGACATGATTCTAACTATTATATTGTAATAGCCAGTCAAAGTAATCTTTTCACATCCGGATCTGTCATAGGTTGGATAAGTTGTTAACCTGAAGGTAACCGGCTTGATGGTATAGGAAGAAGAAGTCTGTAGTCATGGCATTTACCCGAGTAGAGAAGCCACATTCTTTTATTGCCGGACTTCCGGCATTACTTCATCCATGTGTGAAAAGGAGTTTTTTCTTTCATCGCAACGTTCCTTTCACAGACCCAAAGGGGGTAGTGAATCCAGACCCGCTTCAGCTTTCTTTTTCTTTCCCATATGACAAAAACTGACTATCCATGACTATTCCTGCCAGTGTGCCGGTCGTGCTTGCCTCTCATGTTTTTTTCCCTTATATTCGCTCCGACATTTAAATGAGTTGAAAATATGGAAATATGCTACATCGAGGCCGGTGTCCTTGAGAGGATGCTGGCGTGTACCGAGAAACTGTCCGAAGATGTGGACAGATTGTATGAGAGAAACCGCTGTAAGGAACCCGGAGAGTGACTGGACGGCCAGGATGTCTGCATGCGCCTTGACATCTCACCGCGTACCCTGCAGACCCTCCGCGATACCGGACGGCTGGCGTTCACCCGCCTCCAGCGGAAGTTCTATTACAAACCCGGGGACGTGGAGAAGCTGATGACTTACGTCGGCATCAGACGCAAGAAGAAGGCGGTGAGAGAAAGAAGGGAGAACGGAAACCTTTAAAGAGCGGAAGAAATGGAAGGCATTATCGACAAGGAGAACGAACGTGTCCGCAGGTTCTTCGCCCTGCTGGACAATATAGAGAAAAAAGTGGAACGTCTTGCCTGTGACAACCGTCCTCCCTTCAACGGGGAACGGTTCCTGACCGATAGGGAGCTTTCCGAGACATTGAGGATCAGCCGCAGGTGCCTGCAGGATTACAGGGACCAAGGACGGATTCCCTATATCCAGCTCGGTGGGAAGATCCTGTACAGGCAGTCGGACATCGAGAAGCTGCTGGAGGAGAATTATCACCCTGCATTGGTATAATATCGTATTCAAGTTTAAGGATTGCCGCCGGAATTGCATTTACGATTCCGGCGGCAATCCTTATTTAGTCGGCGGCTTCCTTGCCGGCCGCATCCGCGGACTTTCTTCTTTCCATCAGCCGGTCCATGTCGGAGGATATCTTCCGGTCGGTGACCTGTGCGTAGACCTGCGTGCTGTCGATGTTCGTATGGCCCATCATCCTGGCGATGCTCTCTATCGGAATGCCCGCGGTCAGTGTCAGGGTCCCGAACGAATGCCGGGCCATATGGTAGGACAGGTTCTCCCTCATCCCCAGCGCCACGCCCATGCCGTGCACCTCGTACCAGAGGACGTCACGGACAGGCAGCGGGAACACCGGCCTGCCGTCATCCGTAGTATTGTAAAGCTCCAGTATCTGTTCGGCCACGGGGTGCAGCGGGATGAACGCCTCCACGTCCGTCTTGGCACGGCGGATACGGATATACCTTCTTCCTTCCGATGTCTTCCCGATGTGCCGGGGGTGGAGGGCCCTCGTGTCCGCGTAGGCAAGCCCGGTCAGCGAGGAGAAGATGAACGTCCTGCGCGCCAGCTCCATCATCGGGTCGGGCATCGGGGTCTCCATCATCCGCTTCAGTTCATTGCGGCTGATATGCCTTAGTTTAGGTGCATCTTTCTTCTCGTATGCCACATCCTCTATCGGATTGGCTCTTAGTACTTCCCGGTCCACGGCGATGTAGATGAGCCGGTTGAGCCAGCACAGGCAGTGGTTCACATGCCCGTTCCTGTGCCCCAGCTCCTTCTTGAGGAAGACCTTGAACGATTCGGCGAACTCCCCGGTGATGTCCGAAAAGGCGATGTCCTTCATCCCGCGGGATTCGATGAATTGCCTCAGGTTGAGCTGAGTGGTCTTCGACTGGCGGTAGGTGGAAGTGGAGTTGATCTCCTTGGAGCGGACCCTGAGCCGTTCGCGTTCCACCTCTCCGGCCTGCAGGAGGTATTCCGGCACGGAATTGGCACCTGAGACGGTGGTCTTGAGAAGCTCGGCCGTGACCACTCCCTGGTTCCTCAGCAGGTTGGCGTACGCTTCCTCCAGCCGGCCTCGGAAGGCGGCAAGGCGGTTATTCTCCCTGACAGTTTTGATTTCTCCCTTCGTACTGTCCCAATCACCGGGCCTGCAATAGATGCCGGTGGTAACGGCTGACTTCTTTCCGTCGATGCTGATGCGGCAGAGGACGGCGGTCGTGCCGTCCGATCTGACCTTGTTGCGGTTGATGTAGAATAAAAGCTTGAATGTACTGCGCATGATAATGATTGTTTAGGGATTAAAGAATAAGTTTCAAATCGCGGGTTGCCTCGACGAACCTGTCCATGTCCTCGAACAGTCGCTTCGGGGTCACACGCGCGTATATTTGGGTGGTCTTTATGTTGGAGTGTCCCAGCATCTTGCTGATGGTCTCGATCGGTACTCCCTCCTCAAGCGTGACCAGGGAGGCGAAGGAATGCCTTCCCATGTGGTAGACAAGGTCCTGGCTGAGCCCCGCTATCAGGCGCAGGGATTTCATGTTGGCCCTGAGCGTGTGGTAGTCCTGTGGCGGGAAGAGGGTGGCACGGGTATCGTCACGGTACTTTTCGATCAGTGCGAGGGCCTCCGGCAGCAGCTTGACGCGTCCGAGATAGTCGGTTTTCTTTCGCCGGTATTTCAGCCAGAGGCTGCCCTCGTCATCCGTGAAGAGATTCTCCCGGGTGATGCTTACCACATCGGCATAGGCCGTACCGGTGTAGCAGGCGAAGAGGAAGAGGTCCCGGGTGATGACATGTGACCTGCGTTTTTCCGGTATCTCCAGATCGCACAGCTTCTCGAAATTCTCCCGGCTGAGCGCCCGTGGGGCGGTCTCCTTCTGCTTGGGCAGCTTGTAGTGGCAGAAATGGTATTTCTCCGAGTGCCCCTCCTTGTAGGCGATGCGGCAGACCTTTTTCAGAATGGCCAGGTAGCCGCGCAGCGTGTCCACGGCGTATTTCTTCTCCATGAGGATGAAATCCTGGTAGTCACGGATGAACTGCTCGTTGAGCTGTCCGAAGGCAAGATCCGGGACCTTGAACCTCGCCTTGATGAATTCGGCGAGCGTGCGGTAGGTGAAGAGGTAGGTCGAGAGCGTGGTAGGCGCACGGTCCACGCCCACACGCGCTTTCATCTCCTCATTGTGCCGGGCAAGAAGTTTGAGCAGGGTCATCTGCATGCCCACGTTACCCTGGAACAGGTCCCTTACGGCAGCGGCATCGAAATCCCTCTTCCTTTCCATGAGGGAATTGAAGGCCGAGTGTACGGCAAGCAACAGCCTCTCTATTTTTTCATTGGTCTCCACCGCTTCACGGCTCTTGCCGTTCAGCCGACTCTCACGCGCGTTCCATAGTCCGGGGGTACAGGAGAGTTTACAGCTGAACTGCGCCATCGTGCGGTTCAGGGTGATCCGTCCCATGATCGGGGCCTTGCCGGTCTTGTCCGGCTCGCTCTTTTTCAGGTAGAGCAGTACCTTGAATTTTTCCACTTTCATAAACGCTCTTTTTTAGGTTGTAAAAATACTCCTTTGAAAAGCGTCCTTTGGCATGCAAAACATTGATAAACAGTGAATACAAATCCGCTTTGTTCCTATCGGTAAAAATTCGGTTACCTGCCGTTGTTTCCGAAACAGGCAGCTAACAGTCTGGTAACTGAAACGCTGCAATATTTTGTTTTCTTTTGCAGGTCTGTCTATTATGCAATTCTTGTAAAACACTTAATTATAAACGATTTACGTTTAATTATCGCCATTCTGTTTTTTATTGCATTTCTAAATTTTACTTACGTAGCACGCCATACGTGGGCGACATTGGCATATAATGAGGATATACCCGTATCTAAGATTAGTGCAGGGTTGAGCCATGCTTCGGAAGAAATTACGCATACTTATTTGAGGTCATTCTCTGATGAACAACTGGCGGTGGTGAATTTGCAAATGGCAGCATTGGTTAATCCGATGGCAGAAAAGGAATGGAAGAGGAAAGAAAAAGGAAATTATAAAGTGAGGAAAAACTCTCAAAATGAGCTTCATATTTCTGTTCCGATTCCCGGTAGGAAACGGAACGATTCCGGCGGTAAAGGAACAATTTCCAATTGAAATAAACAAGGAAAGCAGGAAATACTTATCGAAGTTTCCCAGTTTTCTGTAAAAAATCAGTTAAATTACAACACCAGACACGACAAAAACATCTCTCTTATCCTGAAAGTTAGATTTTGTCTCAAAAAGTCATGTCAATAAATATTATATTCCTGTAATAATATGGTATATCAGTGGAAAAGCTCTTTGTATTGATTAAAAAGCTTTCACTTTTTTTGTTTGAATACATAATTCCCCTACCCATATCTCAATATAGGGGAATCTCATTACTAAATCTAAGAATAGAGGGAAGGAAGAGCTAAGAATTGTCTGCCTTTTTAAAATGGAAGATGATTTTTATCTGTCCAATCTATGGTTATGATAGCGCCCGTTCCGTTTCCTACCGGGAATCGGAACATTCCAAACAAAACAGACAATTATCTACATAAAAAGCAAGCGCTATGTTAACACTCAGAACAAAACTCGCCCTGGCAGTACTGCACGACATACAGTATAAGGATTACCAGTTGAGTACTTCCCTTAATCCTTCACCTTCCGAAGTTACGTACCTGCTGCAAAAGCTATCAAAAGGACGCCTAATAGCACTGATAGAAAATCGACCGGACAATCAGCCGGATAGCCGCCCCGAATCCTACCGCCTTGCCTGTGCATATCATCAAATCAACCTCCTTTCCATTCTTGAAGCATTGGGAGAAGGCGTTTACTTCAACCGCCCCAGTGACGAAAAATTCTATTCCTGTTATGGGACGACAGCCCGCAAGCTGGGCATTGTCAATCAGATGACACGCCTTTATCTGATGGAAATTTCCATAGCCGAACTTCCCGTGAACGAATGCCTTATCGAGAACTCCATACCCCATATTTAAACTATGCAATAAATCCGAATTGCCATGAAACGACTTTATTTGCTGTTCCTGCTGCTCAGTCTGATGAGTACCGCTGCCTTTGCCCAACGCGTGGCATTGCGCACCGACCTGCTATTGTGGGGAACTACCACACCCAACGCAGGAGTGGAAACCAGCATCAGCCGTCATTTTACAATGGCACTGAACGGGGCTTATAACGCCTGGAAGTTCGGCAATGATATGAAACTGAATCTCTACCTGATACAACCGGAATTACGCTACTGGCCTTGCCGCAAGTTCGAAGGACACTTCCTGGGAGTGCACGGACATTACGCTTACTACAACGTAGGACAGATTCCTTTCTTTTCGGGTATGGAAGACATTATTTACCGGGGCGACCTGTATGGCGGAGGTATCACTTACGGTTATCACTGGGTGCTGGGCGACCGCTTCTCGATAGAAGCCGTAATTGGCGGCGGATATGCCCGCATGGAATATGATAAATACCGGTGCGCGGGCTGCGGCGAGCGCATGGGACATTATAAAAGGAATTATTTCGGGCCTACACGGGCCGGTGTGTCACTCATTTATTTCATCCGATGAAAGTTATGGTAATCCTCTGTTGCATACTATGGTTCTGCACCTCCTGCACGTTCGATTTTGACGAACCGGGAGTGTGCCCCTACAATGTACGGCTGAATTACCGCTATGCCGGCAGGCCCGATGATGGGCAACTCTCCATGTATGTGGATAACATCCACCAGTTCCTTTTCGATGCGGACGGAGTGTTGAAGGACATCCGGCTACTGAAAAGTGACAGCTTGGAGTATTGGCAGGGAGAGTTAGCTCCCGGACGATATACCCTCGTGGCATGGGGAAACTGGGGATATGAAAGCGATGTAGTACCCGCACCCCAACCCGGCGTGACACAAATCCGTGAACTGGCAATGACTTCGGCCACGGGAACAGCTACAGGAACATCCACAAGCGAATATCGACCGAACACCGAAAGACTATACTATGGATATAGCACGTTTGAAATTCCCGCTACGGGAAATTCAGTGAACCGGACCATCTACCTGACCCACTGCCACGCCGTCCTCCGGATTACCGTACATTGGGAAGACGGATACTATCCGGCGGAAGGAACAGGAGGATATACATTCCGCCTGCGGGGCGTGCCTTGCGAATACGGCTTTCCGGCAGGTTACGACATACCGTTGGCCAGTGGTGACGGAGCTTTCACATTTCCCTCCATAGGCAGCCCGGTAATATGGCATCAGGCCAAGGCGGCGATGAACTATAACGATGAACTGACGGGCGAGTTGGTAACGTATCGCCTGACATCAGGATCACATCCGTTGCTGAGCATCTACCGGGGTAATGAGCGGATTATGAAGGAGATTGACTTGCAGCTGTTCTTTCGCAAACTGCCCGTCAGTCTGGATGAAAACACGGAACAAGAGTTTGACCTGCTGGTAACCATCGGGCAGAAGATTGTAGTGACACAGCTCAATTCGTCGGACTGGGCGGAAGGCGGAGGACTGGGATGAAAAACAATTAAAAATTAATAATTAAAAATTAAAGAGACTGGATGAAAAGAATAAAGAAAATAGCAGGATGTCTGGTTGGGGTACTGCTGACTGCGGAAGCATGGGCGGGCGGAACTTTAACACTCGGTTCGCACGTCTTTACGCAGGGAGACAGTCTTCACATAGAACTGCTACTCAATCTGAGTGATGCAAAAGCAGGGAATGCGGAGGCTTATCTGTTCACTCCCGTGCTTCGTGGCGCAGGGCGTCTGCAAGAGCTGCCCGCTGTGGTAGTGAGCGGATGTCGCCGTGCCCGTGCCGACCACAGGCGGCAGGCGCTTCAACCGTCTCCCGGTTATTTGCCTCCTTATCGTACGCTTTATGCCCGAAATCGAAAAGATAGCATTATTTATAAGGTATCCGTTGCTTATAGCCCATGGATGGAACACGCTTCATTGGTGTTGATGCGCGAACGGCGGAATTGCTGCCGGATGAAGATGCTCGGAGTAGAGCCGGTGATAACCGATCTTGCCCTGACAAGCCCTTTCCATGTTCCGCAGGGACAGGTCTCAATTTCACAGGGACAAATGGCCGTTTCACAAGGACAGGCTGTAAATCTGCCGGAGCAGACGGCAATCCCGCAGGCAGTTACAGAAAGACATGAAAATGCCGCCAACCGGCAAGAAACCCAAAGCAGGCCGGACTGTATGCCCTGTGCCGAGTGTACAGCCATGGTGACTTACCTCACTCCTGATATGGAAACTCAGAAACACCGTTCGGAAAGTGCCACCTTATATATAGACTACCCTACCGGAGTTTATGACGTCCGCCGCGAATTCCACAACAACCGCCCCGAACTGGAGAAACTGGACAGCCTGATGCGCCCGCTCACCGAAGGGAATCTGGCAAGTATTTCGAGCATCTCCATCTGCGGATACGCCTCGCCCGACGGGATCTACAAGGACAATGAAATACTGGCTTCCAACCGCGCACGCTGTTTCAAGGAGTATATGCGTGCCACGTATGCACCCGGGCGCGATCTTTATAAAGTTTCTTCCATACCCGAAGACTGGGATGGATTGGTGGAACTTCTGCAACGCCGCCCCATGAATCACGGTGACGAAGTATTGTCTCTCATTGCCCGAACCGGCATTTTTGAAGGACGCGAAAAACAATTGATGGATATGCACGGAGGAACCGTATATCGGGAGCTTCTGAAAAACTATTTTCCGCAGTTGAGACGTATCCGTATCACGGTAGGTTATGAGGCCCGCGCTTTCAATATCGAAGAGGCGGCAAGTCTGATATATACCCATCCCCGCCTGCTATCATTGCAGGAGATGTACCGGGTAGCCGCATTCTATCGCCCCGGCACAGAGCAATACCGTGAAATTTATGAGATAGCCGCCTACCACTTTCCGGACGACGTGCTGGCCAATATCAATGCGGCTTCGGCGGTAATCATGGCAGGCGATCCGGTTAGCGCACGGCAATATCTCAGTAAGGTGGCCGATGACCCGCGTGCATGGAATGATTTCGGTGTGCTGGCCTATCTGGAAGGTGACCGGAAGAAAGCGGAAGAATGGTTTCGCAAGGCACTGGGAGTAGAACCGGAAAAGGCGAGGAAGAACCTGAAGAAAATGAAGAATGAAAAATAAAGAACGAAAAACAGAAAACATAATAGAGAATAAAAAGAACGAGGAATGGAAATAAGTAATAACCGCATAAAAGTAACAAGCATGAAAACATTCGCTAAATTCTTTCTGCACTTTTCATTGGTGATACTGTCCTGCCTGACGGCTGGTTGCACCTCCGAAGTGGAAACAATAGGCGGCACTCCCGAAATACCGGAGAACCCGCAGGCCAATGACCCCAACCGCCGTTCGGTGGTAATCTCTCTACAAAACAAGCTGATCCTTGTGAACGGTACACCCGAAAGCCGGGCTATCACCCGCGACGGTATAGCCGAAGAGGATGAAAACCGTATTGAAAGTTTCGATATTTATGCTTTCGGAAGTGACAAGGAGGAAGGGCCTTATACCTTTCAGGAGCATTTCGCCTACCGTTCGGATGCCGGAACCCTGCCCACAGGAGCTTCCCCTCTCGAACTGAAAGCGGACGAGGCCGCAGGGAAAATAAATGTGGTATTCTACCCCCGCAAGGGTTTATTCACCAAGTTTTATTGCGTAGCCAATCAAACCGAAATGAATGATGCCGCAGGAAATATATACACGAATTATACCCCGTTACAGCAAAGTTCACAACTACAGTCCAGCGTACCCGGAGACATGGTAACGAGCCCCGGAACGCCTACTGAAAGCGATTTCGTTAAACTGAATACCCCGCTATTAAATTCCACCGGCTTTAATGCCGATATACTGCTTGCCCCTCTGCCCATGTCCGGTGCCAACAGCCAGCCCACAGACCTACGCGAATACAGTATGGGAACTTACGTGCGACTGAATGTTTCACTCACTCGCGCCGTGGCACGCTTCGATATAGTAAACGATGCTACGAAGTCTCATTTTACTATCACAGATATCAGTATGGGAAACGGAAGACAGGGTGTAACACTGTTCCCCATTCGTCCGACAGGCGATGTTCCCGCCACAAACGGCCAACTGATTACATACCCTTACCGCCTTTTCGACGGACTGAACGCCAATGCAGGAACTACCACCAAAGCTTTCTATTGCTACCCATGTAAAGCCATAGATGCAGGATTTTTGATTTTGAAAGGACTGTATGCCATGAACCTGACGGATGAAAAGAAAGAGGTATCTTATCGCATCCCTTTCGAACGTGTGACCGATGGTGACGGAAGCCTAATCGAGATAAACCACAATCACCGCTACACGGTGCAGATAACCGAAGCCGACCCTTTTGAACTGACGGCTAATATCCGTCTGGTGGATTGGGAAACGGGTGACTATATAGATGATTACGAGCCCGAAAATGGGCTGGAGACTGTCATCGTAGCAGACCTGCTACCCGCAACAGAAACGACTTATGACATCAACGCCGGTATCGTCACGTTGGCACTTAAAACAGGAAGTAGTTTTACCGCTACCACCGGCTCCAATGCAGGAGTCGAAGCGCAATTAAACTACTATGGTAATAACACTGCTGACAACTGGTTGAAACTGGAAGAAATCCCTGTTACCACAGCACGAACAGGAGCCACGCAGAAAGTGAAATACAAAGTAACTCTTAATGAGAATTATACAGGCGACAACTATCCCCGCGGCATTCTCTGCCTGATGGACAAGGCAGGAGGCGGTGAGGAAGTGATACTTATAGATATAGACGCTACTTTGAGTGCCCCCATCGTAAAACCCACAGGCGCTGCAATGAGCCCCGACGGGGTAAATAACTGGAATGCAGTAGACAATACACTCTATCTGGTACAGACAGTCAGTTCCAAAATTTCCACAGGTACGATAGTAGTCACTTCCGTGGGCGGCAGCAAGATAGAGATTCCTGCTGATGCGGGCATCACAGTCAGTCCGGCTTCGAGCCCGCACACCACGCAGGAATATACTTTCCAATGGGCAGGTACGGATGCTACCGACTTGACTGAAAAAGAAATCACCGTAGCCTTGAAAAATCGTTCGGACGAGACAAAAGCCGAGAACATCAAAGTGAAATTACTACCTAATCGACTCAATAACTTACAAATAACAAATCAAAGCGCAGGAATCAGCCTTTCATCTATAACAGCCACCACCGCCACGCTTACTATACCTGTCATCAAGGACAAGCAATTCACCCTAACAATGGATAATTATAGTAAACCTACTATAAGCAAGTGCCCGTCATGGCTGGAAAACATTACACCGGTGTCCACTAGTGTCCGGTAAAAAATTGAGGGTTATCAAAAAGGCTAGTTTCGATGACACTTTGATCACTTGGCCCAACCAGCTTCTCTGCCCTCTCAAAGAGACTGTGTAAATTAATTTTCTCAAACATCATGGTGCTTACAATCTGCGACATGAGGTAGAGCGACTGTTCTATAAAGTTCTTCTTCTTGGCTAAGGCCAACAGCAAGAAGGCACATACGGCAATCCATATCTGGGTGTACACCGCATTCTGAGAAGTCCCATAGAACGATTTGATATGGAGATGCTGTTTTATCCATTTGAAGAATAATTCGACCTGCCAACGCTCTCTATACAGTTCTGCGATTGTTAGGGCTTCGAAACTGAAGATGTCGGTGAGAAAACGATAAACAGTTCCGTCAGTAAAGTCCTCGTAAGTAACGAGTCTAAGGTCGCATGGATAGTCCTTTTTGCTCTTGACTCCTGTCAGCCTTATCTTCTCGTCTGAAATGACTCCTGTATACTTTTCCACAGGCATTGCTTCAATGACCTCGTACTTAGTGTTGTCCTTAATTCTAGTGACGAAAAAGGCATCCTTCGCTTGGAAGTCTCTGTACAATCGTTTGAAGTCCACATAACCCTTGTCTATCAAGTATATAGCACCCATTTCTACGTTTATGCCATCCAATACATTCACATCATGGACACTTGCCTCTGTAAGTCGCACGAAGACCGGAATATTACCGCGTAGGTCAAGTTGGGTGTGCATCTTCACCCCGCCAATATCACTTTTATACTTTGCCCAAGGGCAGAGCTTGAGACAGAGACTTATAGTGCTGCTGTCAAAGGCATACACCATATTATCTATGTCAAGGCGGAACGGATCTGTGATATATAAGGCTCTTGCTTTTTTGATGAGTACTTGTCCCAACTCTTCGTATATGTGCCAACTGCGTTTCTCATTAGCATCGGCCAGCGTACTTTTCGCAGCTACATGTCGGATTCCACAAGCATACAGCTTGTGTGCAGAATCCAAAGCTATGAGGCTGGCCTCAATGTCGCGAAGGCTATTCTTGTCGGCATACTGAGCCATGCACATAATCAAGAACTGATCATGGCACGAAAGCTGCTTGGCATAGCGGTTACCATTATACTTGCTGACTATATTGTCAAATTCTCTTCTTGGAATCATATCCATGACTTGTGAGAATACGGTTTTGCCTTTGTTCATTTTCTGATTGATTAGCTTACAC
>CEAO01009117.1_pt1 | contig 13060 bp, 9 predicted proteins | sample 557631 | NCBI WGS metagenome assembly CEAO01 (sample SAMEA3182049, study PRJEB8094) | gut metagenome | biome: human; feature: gut; material: Stool; isolation source: human stools | place: Canada | collected 2012-02-08 | reverse complement strand
GGTCGAAAACGATCGTCGGGAGCAACTTGGCCGCGTCGTCGAGCGGTTTGCCGTTTATGTCCACGATCCGGTCGCCGTCGCGGAACCCGATCCGCTTGGCCAGCTCGCCGTAGGCGTAGCCGTACTTGACGTTCCGGTTATCGAGATAGGTCTTGCCCCACGCCCAGCTCATGCCGATGTATATCAGCAGGGCGAGCACGATATTCATCACGACGCCTCCGACCATAATCAGCAGCCGCTGCCAGGCCGGCTTGGCCCGGAACTCGTAGGGTTGTACGGGCTGCTTCATCTGGTCGGTGTCCATCGATTCGTCGATCATGCCCGATATTTTGACGTATCCGCCGAACGGAATCCAGCCGATGCCGTACTCGGTCTCTCCCTTGCGGAACTTGAACAGCGAGAACCACGGGTTGAAGAACAGGTAGAACTTTTCGACCCGCGTCTTGAAAATCCGGGCGAACAGGAAATGTCCGAACTCGTGGACGATGACCAGCAGGGAAAGGCTGAGAATGAATTGGAGAAGTTTGATCAGGATATCCATCGGTGTTTTGTTTTTTCGTTTGTCAGATCAGCGAGAGCGCCGTCTCGCGTGCCGCAGCGTCCGTTTCGCGGTACTGTTCGAGCGTCGAGCACCGTCCTTGAGGCATTCTCGAGAGCGTCTGCTCGTTGATGCGGGCGATGTCCGTGAAGCGGATCTTTCCGTCCAAAAAGGCCGCTACGCCGACCTCGTTGGCCGCGTTGAGCACCGCGCCCGCGCAGCCTCCCCGGCGCAGGCATTCGTAAGCGAGCGCCAGGTTCGGGAAGCGGTCGGTATCGGGACGGCGGAACTCGAGGGTCCCGAGCTCGCAAAAGTCGAGCCGCCTGCCTTCGAGCGGCAGGCGCTGCGGGTAGGTGAGCGCATACTGGATCGGCAGGTGCATGTCGGGCGTACCGATCTGGGCCTTGACGGCTCCGTCCCGGAACTGGACCATCGAATGCACGACCGAACCGGGATGGATCACCACGTCGATCCGGCCGGCATCCACTCCGAAAAGCCAGCGCGCCTCGATCACCTCGAAGCCCTTGTTCATCAGCGAGGCCGAGTCGATGGTCACTTTGGCTCCCATGCACCAGCTCGGGTGAGCCAGCGCCTCGGCGACCGTCACGTGGCGGAGCTCGTCGGCCGAGCGGTTCAGAAAAGGTCCGCCCGATGCGGTCAGGATCACTTTCTCGACTTCCGACCGCTCGCCGCTCAGGCACTGGAAAATGGCCGAGTGCTCCGAATCCACCGGGATGATCGGAGCCCGGTGGCGCTCCGACAGCTCGGTAATCAGTTCTCCGGCCACGACCAGACACTCCTTGTTCGCCAGCGCGACCTTTTTGCCGCAGCGTAGCGCGCTGGCCGTCGGGAACAGTCCGCTGTAGCCGACGAGAGCCATGACGACCGTATCGACCTGTTCGGAACGGACGACCTGTTCCAGCGCGTCGTTTCCGGCGTAAACCTTGACGGGGCGGTCTGCGAGCGCGTCGCGCACGGCCGGATAATACGTTTCGTCGGCGATCACCACGTTGTCGGGCGAAAATTCGATTGCCTGAGCTACCAGCGCCTCCCATCGGGAGCGGGCCGTCAGGGTAGTCACTTCGAACAGGTCGCCGTACCGGCGGACGATATCGAGGGTCTGGGTGCCGATCGATCCGGTGGAGCCGAGAATCGCCAGCCGCTGTTTCTTGTGTGTCATAATTCGTTTCGGGGCGGTAAGCGTTATCCGCCGGATGTCGTGTTTTCGCGGGTTCGGGTAATTCAGAAAACGATATATCCCTGCGGGTCGACAGGGGTGCCGTTGTGCCACAGCTCGAATTCGAACAGGTTCTTGTCTTGGCCCGGCGCGTTTTCGCCGCCGGTGTAGCCGATGATCTCGCCGCTCGAGACCCGGTCTCCCGCTTTTTTCAGCACGCTGACGTTATGGCGGTAGACCGAAATCATATTATTGGCGTGCTGCACGTACAGCACGAACCCGTCTTCGGGAGTCCATGGCGCCGAGATGACCGTTCCGTCCATCACGGCCATCACCTGCTGGTTGGACGTCGTGGCCAGCGATACGCCGAACCGGTTGTCGATCGGGCTGAACCGGGCCGTCACGACGCCTTTGACCGGCGCGAAGAGCTCCATGGCGCTGCGCAGATTCTTTCGGGCCGCGTCGGGATCGTACAGGCTGTACGGGCTGCCGGGGGTTTCCATCTGCGCCCTGAGCAGCGAGTCCTCGGCGATGGCGGCCACCGTGGCGCCTTTTTTCGCCGAGAGCGAGTCGGCTGCCTGCATGTCGTTGCGCGTGACCGGGTTGCGCCCGGCCATGATCAGCGCGATATTTTCGCTGTATACCTGCATGTTGCGGAGTTCCTGCTCGAGCGAGTCGAGACGCATGATGTTCTCGACGAGCATCGTCCGCGACTTTTTGCCGGGGTAGCCCGGGAGCAGGTCCAGCACAGGGGTATAGGCCACCGTGGAGGCAATGAGAATGAACAGGATCAGTATCAGAGCCAGCAATCCGGCCAACAGGTTCAGCGGACTGATATGCATGTACCAGATTTCCCGGTCGGTATGCTGGTTGCGGACGCTGAGCCGGTGCTTCTCGCGCAGGTGGCGTATGAAGTAGGCTATATTCTGACGGAAATTCATAGGTTTCAGCGCTGCTTTTAACTGACAAAAGTAACAATTTCCCCGTGCCGATCGCAAAAACGGCGAATATTTCCCCCGAAATATTTCGCGACGTTTTATCCGATCGCATTTTGAAAATGAGTTATAAAGTGTAAATTTGCGTAACGCTTCCGGGATATGAACGCGCTTCGGTCCCGTTTTATTCTGCGGGTATTGCCGTGCCGCGCCGTCTCTTCGGGAGGCGGTCGCGGAACAGGTCTCGCTCGGACGGCGAACGGATAAAATCATGATGAAAAAACCGACACTTTTGGTATTGGCGGCGGGCATGGGTTCCCGCTACGGATCGCTCAAGCAGATGGACGGCGTGGGGCCGAACGGCGAGGCGATCATCGATTACTCGATCTACGACGCGATCCGGGCCGGGTTCGGCCGCGTGGTATTCGTGATCAGACATCTGTTCGAGAAAGAATTCCGCGAAATTTTCACGCCCGAGCGCTTCGGAGGGAAAATAGCCGTCGATTTCGTTTTTCAGGAACTGGACAAGCTGCCCGCGGGGTTCGAGGTTCCGGCCGACCGGACGAAACCTTGGGGAACGAACCATGCCGTGATGATGGCTTCCGGCACGATCCGCGAGGAGCCGTTCGCAGTCATCAATGCCGACGACTTCTACGGCGAGGACGCCTACCGGACGATCGCCGACTATCTGCGCAGCGTGGCCGGCCAGAAAAACCACTATTGCATGGTCGGCTACGAGATACGCAATACGCTGTCGGATTTCGGCACCGTTTCGCGGGGCGTGTGCGGCGTGGACCACAGCGGTAACCTGACTTCGATGGTCGAGCGTACGCGCATCGAGCGACGTATGGGCCGCATCGTCTATGAGGACGACCGGGGCGGGCTGGTGGAGCTGGCCGAGGATACGCCCGTGTCGATGAACATGTTCGGCTTCACGCCCGACTATTTCAAGTATTCGGAGGACTATTTCGCCACCTATCTGAAAGATAATATCGACAATCCGAAGTCGGAGTTCTACATACCGACGATGGTCAACAAGCTGGTGGCCGAAGGACGCGCCCAGCTCCGCGTGCTGCGCAGTTCGGCCCAGTGGTTCGGCGTGACCTACAAGGAGGACCGTCCCGCCGTCGTCGAACGAATACGCAAGCTGATCGACGAGGGCGTGTATCCCGCTAAGCTTTGGCCTTAGGCGGCCGTGTTGCGGCGAGCCCGGAGGGCCCGTGTCGGGAGGCGTTCTGAGCAGGAAGCCTGCGGACCGTCGCCGCTGCCGGTTCGGCGGGGCGAGACCGGCTGAGGCCCCGGAAAAACCGGTCCGCGATGTCCGGGAGGCTGCGGGGCCGTATGAGATGAATTAACGATGCGAAGATGGACATAGAGCAGAACATTTGGGGATTCACGCCCGAAGGCGAGGCCGTGATCCTCTATACGATGACCAACGGCGCGGGGGCGCAGGTGCGGTTGAGCAATATCGGCGCCGGGATCGTTTCGATCGTCGTGCCCGACCGCGAAGGCCGCATGGCCGATGTGGCGCTCGGATACGACGATTTCAAAAGCTATTTCAACGACGGGCCCTGCATGGGCAAGACGCCCGGCCGGTTCGCGAACCGTATCGGCTTCGCCCGCTTTACGCTCGACGGCAAGGAGTATCGCCTGACGCGGAACTGCAACGGACGACACCATCTGCACGGCGGGGATGCCGGTTTTGCCAATAAGCTGTGGGACAGTCGGGTCGAAACCGACAGGGTCGTCTTCTCGCTGCTGAGCCCCGACGGCGACCAAGGTTATCCGGGCGATTTGGATGCCGAGGTCGTTTACGACTGGAACGACGACTGCGAACTCGAAATCACGCTTTATGCCCGCACCTCCGCTCCGACGGTGGTCAATCTGACCAACCATGCCTATTTCAACCTGCGCGGCGAGGCCGAGGGCGGCGCCCTCGAGAATGTGTTGAAACTCAACGCATCGTGCTTTTTGGAGACCGACGCGGACCAGATCACGACCGGTCGCAGGACGCCGGTCGAGGGGACGCCGATGGATTTCCGCGAACCGAAGCCGCTCGGACGCGATATAAACGCCGACTACGAGCCGCTGCGGTTCGGCTACGGGTACGATCATTGTTGGGCGATCGACGGGTGGGAACCCGGCCGACTGACCGATTTCGGATTTCTGTACGATCCGCAGAGCGGCCGGCGGATGACGATCCGCTCGACTCAGCCCGGAGTACAGATATACACCGGGAACTGGCTCGAGGGGTGCCCGAGAAGTATCAGCGGACACGAGTACCGGAACCGCGACGGCGTGGCGATCGAGTGCCAGGCCTTTCCCGACAGTCCGAACAAGCCCGAGTTTCCGTCGGTCGTGCTCCGTCCCGGGGAAATTTACGAGCAGAGGATCGTCTATCGCTTCGATACGTTGTAGCGCGCCGGACGGAATTCCGGCGCCGGAGCGTGACGGAAGCCCCGGTAGCCGGAGCCCGCATGCCGGACGGCGATTCCGGAAATGTCCGGGCGCGGCCGGTTCGGCAAGCGGAGACGGGAACCTACGATTATGCATGCACTCAAACCAAATAACCTAAAAAAACGAACTATGACCAATTCACAGAAACCGAATTACACGTTCGCGTTGACCGTCATGGTCGTGCTGATGTTCCTGCTGGGATTCATCACGACGATGAACAACTCGATGATCGCCTTCTGCAATAAGGCGTTCAGCCCGCTCGACGACGTCGAGCTGCAATTGATCAACACGGCTTTCTACGGAGCGTATATCCTGTCGATTCCGATCGCATGGCTGCTGGGCAAGATCGGATACAAGACGGCGCTGGTTACGGGCGTGATCGTGATCGGACTCGGCATGGCGCTGAACTATCTCGGTGTCGAGGCCGGTTTCTACGGTTTCCTCGGCTGCATGTTCCTCGTGGCCGTCGGCATCGTGCTGCTTCAGGTGGCGCTGAATCCGTACGTGCTGGTACTCGGACCGCCCGAAACGGCCGCGACGCGCCTGACGGTCAACCAGACGTTCAATTCGCTGGCCACGTTCATCGCGCCGCTGTTCGTGTCGATGATCATCGTATCGAACGGTACCTACAACGTTTCGCAGATTCAGGTTCCCTTCCTCGGGCTGGGCATTTTCGCTATCGTCCTCGGCGTGATCGTCATGCTGCTCAAGCTGCCGGCGATCAAGGACGAAGAGCCTGCGGGCGATCAGGTCGCCGAGGACGGCAAGAGCTACAAGTCGAGCGCGTTCAAGTATCCGCACGTGATACTCGGTGCACTGGCTATCTTTACCTATCTGGGCGTCGAGGTGGGTATTCCGAGCTTCTTCCCCGCCAAATTCGAGTCGCTGGGACTCAGCGTGACCGACCCGACGTCGCTGCTGTCGCTCTATTGGGGCGGGCTGCTCGTGGGGCGTGCCTTCGGCTCGGCCATTCTGCGCAAGTTCAGCGCCCGCAAGGTGCTCTCGGGCGCTCTGTTGCTGTCGTCGCTCTGCCTGCTGTTTTCGTTGCTGACCTCGGGCTGGACGTCGCTCTACCTCTATATCGGGACCGGTCTGTTCCACTCGATCATGTGGAGCTGCATCTTCTCGCTGGCTACGGTCGATCTGGGGCCCAACATCAAGCAGGCTTCGGGGATCATCTGCACCGGCGTGATCGGAGCGGCCGTGCTGATGCCGGTCATGGGAGGCGTGCAGGAAGGGTTCGGGCTCGTTCCGGCCTTGTGCTGTCTGTTCGTGTTCTACGCTTACATGGGCTGGTTCGCGCTGAAGGGATCGAAAATCCGCACGGCTTAAGTCCGTGTCGCAGTTTTTTACGGCGGCCGTCTCGCAGGAGACGGCCGCCGTCGTTGTCTGTTTTCGGGGGATGTTTCGGAACAGTTCTTGCGTAGAAGGGGCGTATCAATACGCAAGCGACATGAGAAAAAGAATACTGGTTACCGGCGGGGCCGGCTTCATCGGCAGTCACCTGTGCGAGCGCCTGCTCGCCGACGGGAACGAGGTGATCGCGCTGGACAACTATTACTCGGGCGACAAGCGCAATGTGGAGCATCTGATGGCCAATCCGCTGTTCCGACTCGTGCGTCACGACGTCACGTTTCCGTATTTCGAGGAGGTGGACCAGATTTACAATCTGGCCTGCCCGTCGGCGCCGGCCGACTACATGCACGATCCGGTGATGACGCTCAAGACGTCGCTGATCGGAGCGGTCAACATGCTCGAAGTGGCCCGACGCATGGGGGCGCGCATTTTGCAGGCCTCGTCGGGAAAAGTCTACGGCAAGGCGCAAGTGCCGTCGATTCCCGAACAGTATCGCGGAAACGTCAGCCCGGTCGGCGAGCGAAGCGCCTACGAGGAGGGAAAGCGGGCCGCCGAGTCGATTTTTACCGCCTATCATCATCAGTACGGGGTCGATATCCGTATCCCGAGACTGTTCAATGTCTACGGACCGCGCATGCCGCTCGGGAACGGACGCGTGATCTCCGCTTTCATCAAGAGCGCGCTTTCGGGAGAGAGCATATCGATCCGGGGCAACGGGATGCAGACCCGCTGTTTTCTCTATATCGACGACGCGGTCGAGGCGCTCGTGCGGATGATGAATTCGACCGGCAAGCTGTCCGAACCGGTCAATATCGGAGGCGTGGACCCGGTTCGGATCGATGCCTTGGCCGAGGACGTGGTTCATTTGACGGGAAGTCCGTCGAGAATCGTGCTGCTGAACCTGCCTACGGACAGTTCGCAGAACACGGTGCCCGACATCGAACTGGCTCGCCGCAAGCTCGACTGGGAACCTCGGATCCCGATCGAGGAAGGGCTCACGCGCACGCTCCGCTATTTCGAGGAGCGGATGCGCATGGAGAACCGCGCCTATCCGTTCATGAGCTGGGTCGAGATTATGTAAAGCGCGAATCCGACCGGCTCGGCTCGGACGGCGGTCGCGGTACGATCGTCTGCCGGCATGCTCGGCCGAGGCGGGATTTTTCTCAGGAAGGCTGTCTGTGCGGAGTTTGCGGTTCGCATGAGGCGTGCGTCTGCATGCGGCCGGATGACACGCGCGAAAATTGCGGATTCCGTATCGTCAATGGCTTGCGCTTCGGACGATGCGAGCCGTGCGGCGCGTTTTCTGGACCAGAAAGACCCCTTCCGCTTCGGCATATCTGTCATAGGTTATCTGATCGTAGCCCCGAATCGTCAGCAATTCCATGTCGCGGTTGTACACGACGCGGAATTCGGTTTGGAGCGCATCGACGACTCGCTCCAAATAGCGCGAATCGTCGACGCACAGGCTCAGATTGACGGCCGAGCTCTGGATCAGGTTGATTTTCTGTCGGTATTGGCCGAATACCGAAAAAATATCGGCGAGCCGTTCTTCCAGCACGAACGAAAAATCCTTGGGACGGATCGAAATCAGGACCTGACGGCCTTTGAGAATGCGGACGGGCACGCCCGGCGGGACCGGGGGCGACGCACAGATCACGCTGCCCGGCTTCGTCGGATCGCCGAACGGACGGACGTAGAGCGGAATATTCTTGTTCTGGAGCGGCTTGATCGTTTTCGGGTGGATCACCTGTGCCCCGGCGTAGGCCAGCTCGATCGCGTCGAGATACGACAGTTCGGGAATCAGCATCGTGTCCGCGAACAGCCGGGGGTCGGCGCTCAGGATGCCGTCGACGTCCTTCCAGATCGTTACGCTCCCGGCATCGAGCAGATAGCCGGCCATGGCGGCCGAGTAGTCCGATCCTTCGCGGCCGAGCGTCGTCGGGCGGCCCGCCGGCGTCGCGCCGATGAATCCCTGTCCGACCAGTACGCGTTCGGGGGCTGCGTCGACGGCCCGGCGCAGAGCTCGAGCCGACCGGTCGACGTTGATGGTCGCCTCGCGGTAGCGGCTGTCGGTCACGAAAAGCCCGCGCATGTCGAGCCACCGGTTCGGCGTGCCTTGTGCGGCGAGGTATTCCGAGACGATGACGGTCGAGAGCAGTTCGCCGTAGCTTACGATCCGGTCGTACCAGCGATCGTAATCCTCCCGGCAGGTTTCGCTGCGAAGCAGTTCCCGAACCTCCGAGGCGAGTTTTTCGGTGCGTGCCTCGACGGAAGAGGGATCGGCGAACAGCGAGCGGACGATCTGCCGATGGTATCGTTCGATCTCCGCGAACCGTTCGATCGCTTTGTCCGAGCGGTTGCGCATGAACCGGTCGAGCACTTCCTCCAACGCATTGGTCGTCTTGCCCATAGCCGAGACGATAACCAGTAGTCGCGCGGGCTCGGCGGCGACGATTCGCGCCAGATTCTCGACTCCTTCGGCCGAGCGGACCGAGGCGCCTCCGAACTTGTATATTTTGATGGGCGGCATGTCTTTCGTGTTTTCGTTTTCCGTGCGGAGCGCTTGCTGCCGGTCCGTTACCCGTTTCGGAGGGAGCCGGATTTTCCGCTTCGCCCGGTTTTGTCGTCCGGCAGAGGTATACAAAACAGATTGTCCGGCGCAAGGAGAAGGAATGAGCGACGGATGCCGCCGTCCCTGTCCGACTCCTGCCGGAAGCGGGAGCCGGGGGAGAAGCATCGCTTCGGAGAATTTTTGGCAGAAAATCTCCGTAAAGGCAATGCGGATATTGATCGGTGCGGCGTCGTCACCCGGAAACGTGGTCGTCCGGAATGACGGTTACCCGGAATTCAGGACAAAGCAGTGCCGGTCTTCCTTTCGCTCATCGGCCGGGCAGGGCTCCGGACCGATGCCGGAGCTCGCCGCATGGCCTTCGTTCTTTATTTATTCCACTTCCGTGCCGGTATTCCATAGCATGAACGACAGCACGTCGGTCATTTCGTCGATACGCTTCGACGTCGGCTTGCCGGCTCCGTGGCCCGCTTTCGTCTCGATGCGGATCAGCACCGGGTTGTCGCAGCCCTGAGCGGCCTGGAGCGTCGCGGCGAACTTGAACGAGTGGGCCGGCACGACGCGGTCGTCGTGGTCGGCCGTCGTGACGAGCGTAGCCGGATAGCAGGCGCCCGCATGAATGTTGTGCAGAGGCGAATACTTATAGATGTAGCCGAACTGCTCCTCGTTGTCGCTGCTGCCGTACTCCACGGCCCAGCCCCAGCCGCAGGTGAACAGGTGGTAGCGCAGCATGTCCATCACGCCTACGGCCGGCAATGCTACCGCGTACAGGTCGGGCCGCTGGGTCATGCAGGCTCCGACGAGCAGGCCGCCGTTCGATCCGCCGGCGATCGCCAGTTTCTCCTTCGACGTGTATTTGTTGTCGATCAGGTACTCGGCCGCCGCGATGAAGTCGTCGAATACGTTCTGCTTGTTGGCGAGCATGCCGGCCCGGTGCCACTTTTCGCCGTATTCGCCGCCACCTCGAAGGTTCACCATGGCATAGATGCCGCCCTGTTCCATCAACAGCACGCTCAGCGGCGTGAAGCCGGGCGTCAGGCTGATGTTGAATCCGCCGTAGCCGTACAAGTAGGTCGGATTGTTGCCGTCGAGCTTCATATCCTTGCGGTGTACCAGAAACATCGAGACGGGCGTGCCGTCCTTGCTGTCGAAGAAGACCTGTTCGGCTGTGAACCGGTCAGGATCGAACTTCAGATCGGGAGTTTTGAACACGCTCGACTCGCCCGTAGCGATGTCGTACCGGTAGATCGAGGCCGGACGAGTGAACTCCGAGAACGAGTAGAATGTGAATGGCTCCTGGTCGTTGTCCGCGAATCCGGCCGCCGCGCCGATTCCCGGCAGCTTCAAATCGCGCAACTTCTTGCCCGAGAGGTCGTATTGCGATACGGCGCTCTGGGCCTTGTCGAGGTAGAGCGCGAACAGCGATCCGCCGGCCACCGACGCCCCTTCGAGCAGCAGCTCCGACTCGGGCAACAGTTCGCTCAGGACCGGTTCGGCTCCGTTGAGGTCCGCCTGCACCAGCCGGTAGCGAGGAGCGCCCTCGTTCGTGTAGAAGACGGCGCGGCCGTCGCGCGCGTGAACCAGAGCATAATCGTTAGCGAAGCCGGGGAACAGTACCTCGAATTCGGGCGCGCCCTTCGACAGGTCGGCCCACAGCACCTCGTTGCCGCTCGTGCCCTCGGTCGCGAAAACGAACAGATGCCGGTCGTCCTTGCTGACTTCGGCGCTCACGTATCGCAGCGGGTGGGCGCGGTCCTCGTAGATCAGGCGGTCGGCGCTCTGCTCGGTCCCGAGCTTGTGGAAAAAGATTTTCTGGAAGCGGTTCTGCGCGACGAGCGCCTCGGACTGCTTCGGCTCGTCGTAGCCGCTGTAATAGAAGCCGTCCCGGGTCCAGACGGCGCCCGAGAACTTGACCCAGCGGATCACGTCGGGCAGCAGTTCGCGCGTGGCCACGTCCATCACGCGGATCTCGACCCAGTCCGAACCGGACGAGGCGGCCGCATAGGCGCAATACTTGCCGTCCTTCGAGAACGATACGTCGCTCAGCGCGACCGTACCGTCGTCCGACAGCTTGTTCGGGTCGAGGAATACCTCGGCCGGACCGTCGAGGCTTTTCTGGCGGTAGAGCACGCTCTGGTTTTGCAGCCCGTCGTTCTCGAAAAAGAAAAAGTAGTCGCCGTGCTTGCTCGGCACTCCGTATTTCGGGTAGTTCCAGAGCTCGGTCAGCCGGTCGTGGATCTTGTCGCGGAACGGGATCTGCGACAGGTAGTTCTGCGTGACTTCGTTCTCAGCCGTCACCCAAGCGGCCGTCTCGGCCGAGTTGTCGTCCTCCAGCCAGCGGTACGGATCGGGCACTTTCGTTCCGAAGTAGTCGTCGACCGTGCTGTCCATGCGGGCGACGGGATAAGGCAGTGTCGAGATTTTCATTTTCGTTTTACAGTTCGTGCACAAAACGCCTGCCGCGATCAGCAGTGCGGCGGGAAGCAAAGCATGTTTCATGGGTCTATCGATTTTACGTGTTTTCATTCTGCTGCAAGTTCCTCTGTTCCCTCTTCGCATGACGTCGGGAAGATTTCTCGCGGAAAACTCCGCAACCGGCCGGGCTTTCCGCTTCGCGTGCGCCGAAGACGTTTCCCCTGTTGCGAAGTCCGGGAGCCCGGTTAAATTTCGTTCTTTCGCGGGGCTTTTCCGTGAAAATTTCCGCAAGGTACGAAAGTCCGGGCTGTTTCTCAAATAATTCCGGCATAAATTTCGTAACTTCGCCGACGTAAAACCATGTGGAATAGCTTTATGTACGAAAATCTGAAAACGACCGTCGAGCGGGCGTGGAACGACCGCGAACTGCTCCGCGACGAGGCGGTCAAAAGCGCGATACGCGAGACGGTCGATCTGCTCGACCGTGGAGAGCTCCGCACGGCCGAACCGCTGGGCGACAGCCGGTGGCAGGTCAACGAATGGGTCAAGAAGGCCGTGATCCTCTATTTCCCCATTTGCGGGATGCGGGTGACCGAAGCCGGCCCGATGGAATTTTACGACAAGCTGGACCTGAAGACCGGGTACGAGAAACTCGGCGTCCGCGTCGTGCCGCACGCTGCGGCCCGTTACGGCGCCTATCTGGCTCCGGGCGTGATCCTGATGCCGTCCTATGTGAACATCGGCGCTTATGTCGACGAGGGAACGATGGTCGACACCTGGGCAACGGTCGGCTCGTGCGCTCAGATCGGCAAGCACGTCCATTTGAGCGGAGGCGTCGGCATAGGCGGCGTGCTCGAGCCGGTGCAGGCAGCGCCGGTGATCGTCGAAGACGGCTGCTTCGTCGGAAGCCGGTGCATCGTAGTCGAAGGGGCGCATGTCTGCCGCGAGGCGGTGCTCGGCGCCGGGACGGTCATCACAGGCTCGACGAGGATCATCGACGTGTCGGGGCCGGAGCCCAAGGAGTACAAAGGGTACGTGCCGTCCCGTTCGGTCGTGATACCCGGCTCGCGCACGAAGCGGTTCCCGGCCGGCGAGTATCAGGTTCCCTGCGCGCTGATCATCGGACAGCGCAAGGCTTCGACCGATACGAAAACATCGCTGAACGACGCGCTGCGCGAATTCGATGTACCGGTATAGGCGTCTTGCGAAAATTATCCCTATATTTATTTTGGCGGAGTACGCCGGCTGCGACGGCCGGCCGGCTCCGCCGAATCGTTCGGTGAAACCTAAGTACGCGTAGTGGATACCGCCGCCCTCATAGTCACGGTTCTCGGATCGGTCTGCCTGTTCCTTTTCGGTATGAAATGGATGGGCTCGGCCTTGCAGCGGCTTTCCGGCGGCCCGTTGCGGCGGGCGCTCCGCTCGATGACGCTTTCGCCCGGCCGGAGCGTGCTGTCGGGCACGCTGATTACGGCCGTCGTGCAGTCGTCGAGCGTCGTGACGGTCATGATCGTGAGTTTCGTTCATGCCCGGCTGCTGGGGTTGCGGCAGGCCGTCGCGATGATTCTGGGGGCTAATGTGGGTACGACGGTAACGGCTTGGCTCGGCGTGTT
>CEAO01025006.1_pt1 | contig 13299 bp, 7 predicted proteins | sample 557631 | NCBI WGS metagenome assembly CEAO01 (sample SAMEA3182049, study PRJEB8094) | gut metagenome | biome: human; feature: gut; material: Stool; isolation source: human stools | place: Canada | collected 2012-02-08 | reverse complement strand
TCGTCCTTTTCGGGGACGGTAGGCTACGTGATGAAAGAGAAATCCCGGATATTGGAGGCCGAGGGTATCGTGCCTCCGGATGCAAAGCGCATGGCCGAGGATTTCAATGACCAGACTCTCCTGAACCCGCGGCTGAAAAACACCGTCGGGCATATCTCGCTCTCTTTTTCACCCAAAGACGCTCCACGGATGACCGACGCACTGATGACGCAGATCGCAAAGGAGTACATGCAGAAGATGGGCATCACCGATACGCAATACCTATTGGTGCGCCATCTCGACCAGCCCCATCCGCACTGCCATCTGGTCTACAACCGGGTCGGAAATGACGGGCAAACTATTTCGGACAAGAACATCAAGATCCGAAACGCCAAGGTATGCCGAGAGCTGACCGAGAAGTACGGGCTATACCTTGCGCCGGGAAAGGACGACGTGCGGCGGGAGCGGCTGCGCGAACCCGACAAGACCAGATACGAAATCTACGATGCGATCAAAAGGTGTCTGCCCCGATGCGCCGGATGGAAAGGGTTGGAGAAGCAACTGGAAAAACAGGGCATCGGCGTCCGCTACAAGTATTGCGGAAATACCGATCGCAAACAAGGGGTTCTGTTCTCGAAAAACGGTTTCGAATTTTCCGGCTCGAAGATCGACCGGGCTTTTAGCTTTACGAAACTCGACCGCCATTTCACCTGCCTGCAGCAACAAACCCTGCACTGGGCTGCACTCCTCGGAAACCTCTCGGCGGCGGTTGGCAATTACCGTTCGGCGTTTGCAGCGCTGTTCGGCGGCATGGGCGGCAGTACGCGCGAAGAGCCTGCTGCACCCGGTCCCGGCGGGAAGCTCGACACTATTCCGCTGCCGCCGGCCGGTTCGCCCGGCGGGGTGTCGGCCGAACAGTTGCAGCGCAAGCCGGGAGAAAGTCCCGAAGAGTATATCGCACGCATCACGGCACTGCTCAACGCTGCGGCCGAGGCGATGGCTATAGCTGCGATGGAACACAGGCGCAGGTTGCGCGAACAGAAGAATAGACCTCATGTAAAACTTTAACTTCAATCCAGAAATGACAATGAAAGAGAATAATCAGATCTCCCTGTCGTTTGAGATGTACGAAGATCTCAAAGACACGCTTGTCAAGGCCATCAAAAACACCAAGGCAGGTGGCGCAGGAAACGCAGGTTTGGAGAATGCCCAGCTGGAACGGATCGAGCGGTTGATAGAGGCTGCGGAACGCTCGCAGGGGCAGGTAGCACAACTGCTGGAGCACCTGCAACGGCATACAGCCCAGCCCGAAATAAAAACCGAGCAGGAACGGGAGATAGTTAACAAATATGATATGCTGCTGCAACAGTTGGCTGAGAGACTGGAGGTGATCGACAAGGAAAATAGGCAGACGCATACGTTGATAGAGCAGGTAGGGCAAGCCGTCGAAGCAGCGGCAATGCTCAAAAATCTGCCTGTGCAGGAGCATCGACATACCTATACGCTCGATATTAAATCCTCGAAAACCGCGCTGGTAATATTTGTTATGGCGGTAATAATTGTCCTCCTTATTGGTTTTATTTACCGGATCTCGGTAAGCAATCAGCAGTTGGCCGCAAATGATTTGAAATACCGCTATATCAAAATGAAAGGTGAGGCGACGTCCAAGCGTATCGCTGAGCTGGAGGAGATTTTTGAACTAAACCGCGACAACGCAAAAATCCGCCAGATGAAGAAGGATGTCGAAGAATATGAACAAACCATTCAACGCAAAGTCCAATTAGAAGAACAGGCAAGACTGAAAGAACGAGAAGCCGAGCGTCTGAACAAAAATGCCTCCCGATTGAAAAACAAATAAGCCCCCCCTCCTCCCAAGGTATTGCCGTCGAAAGAAATCCGCAAGGTCATGCAAGTTGCTCCGCAAATCTTGCGGATATTCTTACCAGCAGTATCAGCTGATCGCTACCAAAGGAAATGACTGAATCTGGACATCATGCAACCTGCGATTATTACTCCTAAATCGCACGATAACACCTCATCATGTTAACAGTTCTATCATTGTTCTGTCGCATAATGAGTGAATATACAATCATTTTACTCAAAATAAGAATCTGGCGATTAAATATATTCGGATTATCTAACCTTAAAATATACAAAACAGTTCACTGTTCATGGACACTTGATGATTGAATCTATTTTATCAATAATTCTTGGCAATTGGGATTTCTGTATCTCACATTCCCATACTATAATAACTCTCCATCCTTGCTGCTGAAGCTTCAATATAACTTCTTTATCTCTTTGTTGATTGCCGAGAATTTTTGATTCCCAGTATTCTATATTTGATTTCGGCAGAACAAAATGCTTGCATCCTTCATGTCCGTGCCAGAAACATCCATTTATAAAAATTACCGTTTTGTATTTGGGTAAAACAATATCTGGTCTGTCAGGCAATTTGTTGACATTGATCCGATAACGATACCCTCTGCGGAAAAGTTCATGTCTTACAAGAATTTCAGGCCTAGTATTCTTGGACCGAATATGCGACATACAGCGACGGCGTTGTTCTTGAGTTAATGTATCTGGCATTTTGATGCTTATTATCTTTTGGTAAAGATAGTGATTATTTAAAAATTTAGGCCGGTTGACAAACAACATTCTGCATTCTTTGGATGTTATTCAAATATAAACGTTTATAGCCCTCTGATTTTTTATTCAGTCAATCTCCGTTTATGAAAAAAATGTATCTTTGTAAAATACGATTCAGCCGATTGAATACATTCAGTGTGCTGAAGAATGGTAAAAATATGCAAGATGCAAACTATAAAATGATGAAGACCAATAAACAGCTGATTGGCATAGACCTTTTTGCAGGTGCAGGCGGATTAAGTCTAGGTGCAGAAATGGCTGGCATATCCATGCGGTATGCAGTTGAAGCAGACGCTTATGCAGCAGCCTCATATAAAAGGAATTTTAAGAATGCAACCGTATTCTGCGAAGATATAAGAAAACTTTCAGCCGACAAATTAAATACTCAACCTGTTTTTATCATAATGGGCGGTCCTCCATGTCAGGGGTTCTCTCTTTCAAACACAAAAACCAGAGATATGTCAAATCCAAATAACAGGATGTTTGAGGAATTTTTGCGTTTTGTTGATAAAATTGCTCCAACATGGTTTGTATTTGAAAATGTATATGGCCTGACAAAATTTAAAAACGGAGAGGAGAATATCCAGAATCATATAGAAAACCGATTTAGAGATATTGGCTATACAGTCAAATCAAAAATACTATATGCTTCTGACTTTGGCGTGCCGCAACGCCGAAACAGGCTGTTTATTGTCGGGAATAGAAATGGGATAGATTTTGAATTCCCCAAAGAATTTGATTATTCAGTTTCTGTTGATGAGGCAATTAGTGATTTACCGGTTCTTGGAAATGGAGAAATTCAAATGAAGGGGGAATACACAGTTCCTTTTGAGCAGGCGTCTCCATATGCTCAGCTGATGAGAAAAAAGTCAAAAGCCCCTACCCAAAATATCGTATCACGCAATAAGGACTATGTAGTTGAGCGCTATAAATACATCGGACAAGGCGAAAACTGGTCATCTATCCCCGACCGCTTAATGGAGAATTATGCTGATAAAAAACGATGCCACAGCGGAATATATAAACGATTAATCGGTGGCAAGCCATCTGTGGTAATATCGAATTATAGAAAAAGCATGCTTATACATCCTCATCAAGATCGAGGGTTGTCCGTTCGCGAAGCAGCCCGGCTGCAAAGTTTTCCAGACCATTTCATATTTGAAGGGCCTGTATCATATGTTCAGCAGCAAATCGGCAATGCTGTTCCTCCGCTGCTTGCCAAAGCTGTTATGAAGAAGATATTAACTTATAAATAATATTGTTGCGATGGGCATCTATAAAGAAAATATTCCTAAAGCTGATATGCTGATGGGGTCAATGCGCTCAATGGGCTATTCTTTCGAGTCTGCAATCGCTGATGTTATTGACAACAGCATTAGTGCCGGATGCTCATACGTTTCACTGTTTTTCCCAACCGATTCTTTCCAAAAACAAGCAGTGGGCATTCTTGACGACGGCTGCGGGCTGTCTCGTGAAGAACTTTTCGAGGCAATGTGCTATGGCAGTTCTGCGGCAGAAGCAGCCCGCTCTGAAAATGATTTAGGAAGGTTTGGGCTGGGACTTAAAGCTGCATCATTGTCACAATGCCGCATATTGACAGTTGTGAGCATGCAAGACGGAGATATCAGTGCGTATTCGTGGGACTATAATTACATACTTAAACATAAAAAATGGTTTGTTAACGAACTGACCATTGATGAAATATCAAATCTGCCGTACATAGAGAATCTGCGTGAAGCAGGAAAGACTAATGACAGCGGAACTCTTGTGATATGGGAAGATTTTGATGTGTTGGAAAAGTCGAGTCATGGACAGGTTTTCAGCACTCTTCGTGAATTAAGCGATAAAGTGCAGGATCATGTGGCTCTTATTTTTCACCGCTATATCTCTGCGAAGAAGCTTGTTATCTGGATTAACAACGCGAAAGTAAAGGCACAGGATCCATTTCTTGAAAGCAATGCTAAAACTACGACAAAAAAAGAGTTCGCTATTGCACTGCGGGACAGCCAAGGTATTGAACGGCTGATAAAAGTGCGTCCGTTTGTACTGCCTTTTGGCTCGGACCTAACAGAAAAAGATAAAAAACTTTTAGGCGGTACTGATAATCTGAGAACAAGACAGGGTTTCTATATTTACAGGAATCAGAGGCTTATTATTTATGGGACATGGTTTGGGCTCAAACGCAGTGAGCTGACAAAAAATGCCAGAATACGTGTAGACATCCCCAACTCTCTGGATGACATTTGGGGCATCGATATTAAGAAACAGAATGCTTCAATACCCAAATCAATTCAGAACCAGCTTAAAAAAACCGTTGAAGAAGCAATGGACATTTCTGTTAGAAAACAGACGCATCGCGGCCGCAAAGATAATTCGGAAGATAATATAAGCCACATTTGGGATAGAATGCGCGGCAGAAATGATGCCTACTACTATCAGATCAATCGAAACAGTCCGCTCTGCAAATATGTGATGGAACACATTCCTGACGATGCGGCAGACATCGTAGAAACTTTGTTGTCAGAGATAGAAAAAGGTATTCCAGTACAGGATATATACGTAGACAGGTGCAATGACGCTATTGTTGCAGCGGATAAAACGCAAGACCTTGAGGATAATTTTCAGTTGGGAGTTACGCTGATCGACAAAATGATTAAATACGGCAGGGAGCTTAATGACGCTGTTGATACTATTATGAAAGCCGAACCATGGTGCTGTCTTCCGCAACTGAAAGAAATGCTGATAAACTATTATACAAATGAAGATAAGCAGTGATGAGTTCAATGATCTCATTATGGTTATCAAACGCCGCATCGGGGTCGACAAGCGAAACGGGAAAACCATAAAATACGAAGATATTGACTCCTATATAGATAAGGGGCTTGAATTTATTCCAATCAGCCTGACTGATGAGGACAGGGCAGAAGTTTTTCGCGCCATCGAAACAGAAGAAGCTATAAAACACACTAAAGGCAATTGTATATTCGACGACTATGATGATCCTCACAATTGGTATGAGCATGCAGAAATCGAAGATGAGCATTTCTGGAGGCTGTACAGCAAATATCTTCTGGAAGAATCATCGCTTGATGACAAGAGTATAGACATCTTGGACAAGAAGACTCTTCCCGCCATAATGAATTGTCTTTGCAATCCGAAAGAAGCGCATGAAGGAAGGCGGTTGATTCGCGGTTTGGTTATTGGTGACGTTCAGTCTGGAAAAACAGCAACGTATTCCGGTCTGATATGCAAAGCTGTTGATGCGGGTTACAAGGTTGTCATTTTGCTGGCAGGCATAACAGAGAATCTACGCCAGCAGACTCAGGAGCGTATTGACCAAGGCATTGTAGGCCTTGAAATCAAGAGAGATGATATAACAAAAATAGAGAAGCCCAAGCGAGTGGGCGTCGGCAAATATGACAAACAGCTGCTGGCATCGTCTTATACAACTCAATCATCAGATTTTGTCGGACAGAAAGACAGTATTTTTGTGTCGCTTGAAGCACAGCGTTCAGTTGTATTGTTTGTTGTCAAAAAGAATGTATCAGTTCTTACAAAATTACACAACTGGCTAAAGTACAACAATTATGATCATTCAGAGGAGTGCGTTAATGCGCCCTTGCTACTTATAGACGATGAAGCGGACAATGCATCTGTCAATACGAGCAAGGATGAAACGAATCCAACAAAGACAAATGCTATTATAAGAAAAATTTGCAATTTGTTTAAAACCGCATCGTATGTCGGTTTTACAGCGACCCCATTTGCAAATGTTTTCATCGACCCGGATTCTGTTGATGAAATGAAAAATGCAGATTTGTTCCCGGAACATTTTATATACACACTGCCAACCCCCTCAACATACATTGGAGCAAAGCAGATATTCAATGCCGGCTCCAAATATTATCGCAATATAAAATATATCATTGATATTGATGAACCCGACTACGGAGACGGATGCTGGCGTGATTGGGCTCGCACCCACATCGATGAGTTGAATGCAGGGGCATTTTACTATCGGCATCAGAAAGAATGGAACGGAATCCTTCCCGATTCGTTAAAAGAGGCTATTTATTGTTTCTTTTTGGCGAATACCATTCGAGATTTGCGAGGACAAAGTTCAGCGCCAAGAAGCATGCTGGTGAATATGTCTCGATTCGTGAAGGTGCAAAATGTAATAAAAGAAGAGGTAGAACGTATTTATGATGAATTCAAGAGCATCGTTGAAAAAGATTTCAACAGCGATTCTTGCAAAAACACGAATCTGCCTCTATATAAAGAATTGAAGCAGTTGTGGGATAAGCATTACAGTTTTGTCTCTGATGTTTCATTTGAGAGAGTTGTTAGAAAAGAAAACCTTTTCAAAGCAATTGAGTGCATAAAGGTTCTTGTTGTAAATGGATTAAAATCAAGCGGGAAACTCGACTACAAAGAAAATCCGTCATTGCGGGTTATTGCCGTCGGAGGAATGGCATTGTCACGAGGTTTGACCTTGGAGGGGCTGCTGACAAGCTACTTCTACCGCAATACGGCTACTTTTGATGTCCTGATGCAGATGGGGCGCTGGTTCGGATATAGAAAAGGATATGAAGATATCTTCCAAATATGGACGAGTGAAGAAAGTGCAATCTGGTATGATGAGATTTCTATGGCGTCAGAGGATTTGAAGGAAGAGCTGAAAGAGATGTTTGCACAGCGGCTGACGCCAAAGGATTTCGGAATTAAAGTGCGCGACAATTGTCAGGAGCTGCAAATCACTGCTGGCAATAAGATGAGGCAGTCCTTCAATCTGGATATACAGGAATCCTATTACGGCAATATATATGAAACACCGTATATCAGTCTGAATGCGACTCACAACACTCTTAATCTTGAACAAGTGACTTGGCTGGCAGAGGAGCTGTTTAAGAGAAACTTGTCGTTTGATAAATTCAAAAATAATACATCTCTGATAGTAAAAGATGTGCCGAAAGATATTGTAGCGGCTTTTGTGAAAAATATTAAAAGTTCAAAGGTTAATCCGAGTTTCAACACTGAATATATTCTGGATTTCATAACAGATGAAAACACGGTAGGATTAGAGCATTGGGATATAGTTTTCCAAAGCGGCGAGTCTGACAAATGTTATGAAATACCGCACATAGCATCTGTCAGATGTGCAGCACGCACTGTCCATGTTGAGAATAATGCTATTGCTGCAAGCTCGCGGCGAAAATTGCTGAGCACTCAGGAAGGTGCTTATGGACTATCTGAAGATCAGTTGAATTTCGTAAAGAGAAAATGCAAAGAACAGTGGAGAAAGGAAGGTAAAAATGAAAATCGGGAAATTCCAAATAGAGCATACTTTGAGCATTTGGCAGACCGAAAACCTCTGTTGATAATTATGCTCATCGAGCCTGTGAGGACCGAGGGAAAAGATGAAAAGAAGAAGCTGTCTGAATACCGGGAAGCATTGGGGGGAGATAAAATGGTTGCCTTTGCCATAGGATTCCCAGGAGTAAAAGGTGCTCAAAATATAAAACATTACAAGGCGAACAAAATATATTATCAGCAGTTTATGCAGGATGAGTCAGAAGACATTGAAGACAATGAAACAATACAATAGCCAGGATATATACGGCATTTTCTCTGAAGGATTTGAACAAGGCTTTTTTAAAAGAGTTGGAACAGCCAGAGATCTTGACACCTATATAGGCAAAGACGACAAAGGCAGATATGCTTTCAAGTTCAAAGGACAGTATGTTCCAACACGAATCTTTGGCTCCGAGGTAATATCTGTCGAGCAATATGAGGATGATAACTCATATTCACTGATTTTCTTGCTTGAGAAAGAAGAACTCCTTGAACGGTTCTGCACATTCTGCCAGGATCTTCTGTCTTCTCTTAACGGAATAACTGACCAGGTTGAAGGCTATCGGGCCATATGCAACAGATACGCATCATGGAAGCGTCTGTTCAAACCCAATCACGGAGACTTGACTGAACCGGAAATTATGGGCTTGATCGGGGAAATGCTATTTTTGAAAAACGAAATGATTCCAATGTATGGAACAGACAAGGCAGTAGACAGCTGGACCGGGCCTGAAAAAACCAGTAAAGATTTTTCAATAGACAGCATCTGGTATGAAGTGAAAACAGTCAGCGCAGGGAAAGATGCTGTGCGCATCTCTTCAATTGAGCAGCTGGATAGTAATGTTGACGGCTGTTTGGCTGTATACAAACTTGAAAAAATGAGCCCTGGATATAACGGCGTTAAACTCAGCTCTCTCGCCAATGAAATTATGACATTGATAAGCAGTGATTTCTACAAGGAGATGTTTGCAAGGAAACTAATGTCATACGGCTTTGACTGGTCAAGTGATTACGATAACTTTGTATATTCACAAAGCTCATTTGCCAAGTATATTGTGTCAGAAGGATTCCCGCGCATTATGCGGAATAGTATTGCACTGCCAATTATAAAGGTTCAATATGAACTCATCCTTTCAAATTTAGAAGAATTTAAACAATCATAACAAGCACACCGCAATGGAGATAGGCGAATTTAGAAAACAGTTTATGGAGCAGCTCCGCTTTGATGCCGAACATGAAGGATCGGCGCCTGAGGCGCAGTTTATCAGCAGAGCACTGGAACTTCTGGAAGATATAGGAGATGTTTCTGATCCTATGCCTATGTCCATCGAAATGAAGGGGCGCCGGGGGCGCATAATGTCTTTTGATGCCTATGCTTATGATGAAGCTGATGGAGCGCTGGTTATGATTGCCAGTGATTTTGTCAATGAAATCGACAATATTCCTACATTAACCAATACACGCATTGATGAATTATTCCTTCACATGAGGAATTTTATTGAGGAGAGTGTTGATGGTGATATTTCTGCATATTGCGACGATTCAGACCAAGCCATTAATGTTGCAAAGGAGATAAAAACAAAAGTGGGCAAAAGTATGCTTGCTACCGAAATCTCCCGATTCAAGTTTATCATTCTATCCAATGCCATTCTCAGCAAACAGGTTAAAAACGTCAGCCGCGAGGAATTCCTCGAAAGGCCGGTTGAACTGAATGTGTGGACAATAGAGCGTTTTCATCAGACATATGCCTCTAATTCCAGTGAAATCATTGAGATTGCAACCAAGGATTTTGATTGTGACGGCATTCAGTATCTCAAAGCAGACATTGGCGAGGATGCGAACTATGATGCTTATCTGGGTATTGTTCCGGGAGAGTTCTTGGCAAAGATTTATTGCAAATATGGCAGCAAGCTGCTGCAGGGCAACATTCGTGCTTTTTTGAGCGTGAGAGGCAAAGTCAATAAAGGAATACGTGAAACCATTATAAAGCATCCGGGAAATTTCTTTACATATAATAATGGAATTGCTGTGGTTGCCCGCTCAATCGGTTTTTCTGATGACGGGACAAAAATAGTATACCTTAAAGATCCCCAAATAATAAATGGCGGTCAAACTACGGCATCACTGGCCAATGCAAAAATCAAGAAAGAGGTAAAGGACGGAGGCATGGATAACCTGTTTGTCCCGATGAAGCTGACAGTGCTTAATGTTGATGATGATATGTCCGAGGATGACATTGAACGATATAACAATATTACCAAAACAATATCTCAGTGTGCAAACAGCCAGAATGCTGTGTCTGAAGCCGACTTTTTCTCAAACCATCCATACCATGTCATAATGGAACAATTGTCAAGAAAGAGGATGGCTCCGCCGGTAAATGGCAATCCATACCAGACAATTTGGTTTTATGAGCGTTCAAGAGGGAAGTGGGAGCAGGAACAAATGCAGCTCAGTTCCGCGGCTCGTGCAAAATTTTGTGAGAAACACCCTAAAAATCAAGTCATCAAAAAGGAGAAACTTGCCAAATGCCTCAATGCATTTGCAATGAATCCTCATGAGGTATGTCAGAGTTCGGCTATTAACTTCTCCCGATTCGCTAAAACGATCGACAGTCTGTATGAAACCTCCAAGGAGAGTATCAATGAGGTATATTTCTCAAAATGTGTATGTTCTGTAATTATCTTTGATTCGCTGGATCGTCGCATCAATAAAGCAGACTGGTATCCGACAGGAGGTAATAAAGCTCAAATAATTCCATATGCCATAGCAAAAATGATGGCTATGATTCCCAAGAACATGGATCTTGACTGGAAACTCATTTGGCAAAAGCAGGAAATGTACCCGGCTCTTGAAAAGGAGCTGATGAAACTGGCACATATTATTCATAATTTCTTTGAGGAGGAAGCACAAGGCGGATTGGTTAGAAGTATGGCCCGTCGTGCAGATACCTGGAATAAGTGCAAAAGTTTGCCGCTGTCCTTATCGGATGAGTTTGTGTCAACCTTAATCTCAAAGAATGAGATGAAGCAGGAAGAGGCTGCCGCAAAAAAAGAAAGAAAATTCAGCCATAATATAGATGCCTCAGTTGAAATATTTAAATTGGGAGCTGATTATTGGACTAAAGTGTGCAATGATTTATCAAAGGAGGATATGCTGCCATATGGAGATGTCGCATTTATAGGCAGTATCGCAGAGTATATTAAGCGAAATTCTCTGCCGTCTGCCGCACAATGCAAACGCCTCGTCAAGATTATTGAGAAAGCAGAGAAAAAAGGATATATTATGCCGTAATATTTTATAATATATCAATTCAATTAGTACACCTTTAAGCATATTTACAGCAAAACCTGTGAATTATACTCCAAAAGCGGAAATCTAATATGAGGCATAATACAAAACAGCATCATTAAACATTAAACTTTTTGAAGATAACAGTTGTAGAAGGGGGGGGGCTGTTTCCGGCCGATATGAAAAATCATTCCTTGTGGAAATTATTCCCGATTGTGCGAGATAAGTAGCCAGGGGCAGGTCTCAATTTTTGTCGTCCCGGACAAATTGCGGACACGGTGCGGACACAGAAAATGCAAAACCCCGTCAGAGTTTACTCTGACGGGGTTTCTGGTGCCCAGGACAGGAATCGAACCTGCACGCCTTGCGGCACACGCACCTGAAACGTGCGCGTCTACCTATTCCGCCACCTGGGCTTTTGGAAATTGTGGTGTGCAAAAGTAATACTTTTTTCTCATTCACCAACTATTTTTACGAAAAAAATCTACTTGCTCAGGAATTTGTACTGAAACAGAAGCAGATAGATGACGGCGACGGAGATATAGGCATCGGCCAGGTTGAAGATGGCCCCGAAAAAGTAGTTGTTGCTGTCCACCAGGAAGTTCAGGAACCGCGGTACACCGTTCCACTGGAAGAGCGGGAAATAGAACATGTCGACGACCTTGCCCATCATGAACCCGGCGTAGTGCCCGCCGAAATGTGCGACCGTATAGGGCGTCGACTCCGAGAAGAGCAGCCCGTAGAACGCGCTGTCGATGATGTTGCCGAGCGCTCCCGCCATGACCAGCGCCAGGCCGACGATGACTCCCTTGGGGGTGTCTTTGCGTTTGTTGAGGAGGTGGTGCATCAGCCAGCCGATGACCCCGACCATCACGATCCGGAAAATCCCGAGCAGGAGTTTCCCCCAGTCGAACCCGCCTTTGGTGGCGATGTGCATCCCGAAGGCCGCGCCGTTATTCTCGATGAAGCGCAATTGGAACCAGTCCGGGAAGACGACGATCGATTCGTCGAGGTGCATGTGGGTCTTGACCCAGATCTTGAGTGCCTGATCCGCGATGAGCAGGATCAGCACGAGCAGTGATATTTTTCTGAAATTCATATCGGTCGGATAATCTGACGCAAAAATAGTAAAAAATCTCAGTTTTGCAGGACTCGACCCGAATTTACTCGCTGCGGCCCATTCCGTGGCAGTCCCCGGCCCCGCAGGTCGGCTTCCCGGTTGCGGCGATGTGCGGCCCGGGCTTCATAAGGGCTGGCCGACTAATTCTTCTTTAATAAAATATAGGTGTATACCTCAGATTTGAAGAAATTTTAACTTTCATGCAAAAAATATGCGAAAATATTTGCAGGTTCGAAAAAAGTCGCTACCTTTGCATCCGCGTTTGAGAAAAACGGTTGTTCTTACGAAGGCTGAAAGTTTACAATAAAGGAGCTCAAAGCTCTGTGTAAGCCCGATTTCCCGAGACGCGAAGTTCTTAAAAAGATTTTTGAAAAAAGATTTGCAGGATTCAAAAAGTTACTCTATCTTTGCAGTCCTTTCGCATTGTAAAATGCGATTTTTTCAAACTGGTTCTTTGAATTACTGGTTATATTTTGAGAGAAAAGAAATGTAGTATTTATCTGTCAATTTCCTTTTATAAAGGATAAACGAATAGTCAGGACTCTAACAAAACATTTATAATTTTATACAATGGAGAGTTTGATCCTGGCTCAGGATGAACGCTAGCGGCAGGCCTAACACATGCAAGTCGAGGGGCATCGGGATTGAAGCTTGCTTCAATTGCCGGCGACCGGCGCACGGGTGCGTAACGCGTATGTAACCTACCTATAACAGGGGCATAACACTGAGAAATTGGTACTAATTCCCCATAATATTCGGAGAGGCATCTCTCCGGGTTGAAAACTCCGGTGGTTATAGATGGACATGCGTTGTATTAGCTAGTTGGTGAGGTAACGGCTCACCAAGGCAACGATACATAGGGGGACTGAGAGGTTAACCCCCCACACTGGTACTGAGACACGGACCAG
>CEAO01001365.1_pt1 | contig 13823 bp, 9 predicted proteins | sample 557631 | NCBI WGS metagenome assembly CEAO01 (sample SAMEA3182049, study PRJEB8094) | gut metagenome | biome: human; feature: gut; material: Stool; isolation source: human stools | place: Canada | collected 2012-02-08 | reverse complement strand
CAATGAGCTTAAGATAACTGTGGATAAGGAAAAAGCAGCAAAGTATGGCTATACGGTGGCTCAGGTATACCAGCTCGTATCCGGTGAGATATCATCTCAAAAGAGCGCAACAACCATTACGACCGACATAAAGGACTATGAGGTATACTTACAATCTGCAGAGCAGTCTGATGTGACTGTGGACGACATCAAAAACCTTACATTTACCTATAAGGATAATGATGGCAGTGAAAAGGAGATTCCGCTCAGTGATATCTGCACTATTTCGCAGGAACAGACACTGAGTACCATTCATCGAGATGCTCAGACAAGATATATTACAGTATCAGGTGCGGTTGATGAAAACCATAATGTAACATTACTAAGCGATAAAATTAAATCAAAAATTAATAAACTTAGTATTCCTGATGGCTATTCAATAGATATGGAGGGCGAGGATGAGACAATAAATGAGTCAATGAGTCAGCTTGGACTTATGCTTGTGCTTGCAGTGATATTTATCTATCTTATCATGGTGGCGCAGTTCCAGTCATTGCTTTCACCGTTTATTATCATGTTCTGTATACCTCTTGCGTTTACAGGAGGCTTTATAGCTCTTTTCATCACGGGAAATGAGCTTGGAATCATATCAATGCTTGGCTTTATCATGCTGGCAGGTCTCATTGTAAATAATGGAATCGTGCTCATTGATTACATCAATCAGGCCAGGAGAGAGGGCATGAGCAAGCATGAGGCAATCATAGACGCAGGCCGTACAAGGCTTCGTCCAATACTGATGACAGCGATGACCACCATACTCGCAATGTTTACATCGGCGATAGGTATCGGAGATGGCTCAGATATGATAAAGCCGATGGCAATCGCAATAATAGGAGGTCTCGTATACGGAACCATCCTTACGCTTATAGTAATTCCATGTATCTATGATGCGTTCAACAGAGAGAAGAGCATGGTAGAGGAAGAGCTGTAGCAAGTAGATAATAATAGCTGACATATAAGGATAGAGCTGTACAATCACAGGATTAACTAAAAAACCGCTCGGAACGCAAAAAAAGTTCCGGGTGGTTTTTTATAATAAAAAGTAGTTTTATCTGCTTATTTTTTATGGCTATTGCATATTGCACAAAAAATGATTAATAAATTTAAACAAATAGCTGAAAATGCTTTTGCAACGTTATATACTATTGAAAAGTCAATGCTATAGTAATATAATACAAACAGAAGCCAAGAGAAAAACATAACGGCTTATATTTTTTACAACAATTAATTAACAAATATAACTAACTATCAAGGAGGAAGCAATCATGAAGTATTTTCTGGACAGTGCAAAAATCGAAGAAATCAAGGAGGCCTACCATACATTTGGTATTGATGGAGTGACAACAAATCCACGCCACATAATGGTAAGCGGAAAGCCTTTCCTTACTGTAATCAGTGAGATGGCAGACTGGGTTAAGGCGGAAGGAATCGAGGGATACGAGAAATTCCCTATTTCCGTTGAAATCAACCCACACCTTGATGATGCAGATGAGATGGTAGCAGAGGCAAGAAAGATTTCAGCTATCTGCAGCAACTTTGTTATCAAGATTCCGTGCACAGAGGCCGGTATTCAGGCAGCAAGAAGACTCGAGGCAGAGGGAATCAGAACAAATGTGACACTCGTATTCTCACCAGCACAGGCTATTCTGCCGGCAAAGAATAATTCGCTTTTTGTTTCACCTTTCATCGGCTGGAAAGAGGCAAATGGAGAGGATTGTAAAGCGTACATTCAGGCTATTTCAGATATCTATGACAATTATGGATATAAGGGAAAGACACAGATTATCTGTGCGGCTATCCGTACACCTAAGCAGATTGTAGACTGTGCGGTTGCAGGAGCAGATATCGTTACAACAGGCCTTGCAGTATACAAGGACAGTATCAAACATGCATATACCAGACAGGGACTTGAGACATTCCAGAATGCATGGGATAATACAGTTACAGAATAGATGAAACAGGGAGGTGTTTGTAAGCAATGAAAATTGGATTTGTAGGACTCGGAATCATGGGGGAGTCCATGAGTGAGAATATAGTGAAGAAGCATGATGATGAGGTATATGTATTTGATTTCGTAAAGGAGAAGGTAGAGCTACTGGAGAGCAAGGGTGCAATCGGCTGCAGCAGTTCGCTTAAGCTGGCAGAAAAATCAGACGTAATTATATCAATGGTTCCAAAGTCAGAGCATTCGATGGCTGTTTATAAGGAGGTTTTACCGGCACTTGATGATACAAAGCTCTGTATTGATATGAGCACGATAGATCCATCTGTTTCTGTGGAGATTTCTGAAATGGTAAAGAAGACGGGTGCAGAGTTTGTGGACGCACCGGTTGTGAAATCGAAGCCTGCTGCTATTGCAGGAAAGCTCGGAATATATGTCGGTGGAGATGAAAAAGCGTGTGAGAAGGCTATGCCGATTCTTTCCTATATGGGAGAAAATATCATCAGGATGGGTGGAAACGGAAAAGGTCTGGTCATGAAAATCTGCCATAACGCGCTTGTATCACAGATTCAAAATGGTGTAAATGAGACGCTGACACTTGCAAGGGCATATGGAATAGATATAGAAAGCTATACTACAGCTATCTCATATGGCGGTGGACAGAACTTTTATCTGGATTCCAAAAATGTGCCAATCAAAAATGAGGATTACACCACTGCCTTTTCGATTGAAAACATGTACAAGGATGTGAATATCTGCATGAATATGGCAAAGGAGAGTGGATTAAAGCTTCAAGGAGAAAACGCTGCAAAGCAGGTATATGACAAGGCAATGGAGCTTGGCTTTGGAAAAGAAGATTTCTGCGCTACTATAAAGGCTGTCAAGGCAATGCAAAGATAAGTGGGGGAAATATGTTAAAACATTTGAATGAAAAAAATTCTGTGACTATATACAGTGTCACTGATCCATGTTTTGAAACCTACGGAAGGGTGATTTCAAATATCAATTGCAACGAACTTATCTCATTTATGGAACAAAATACTGTAATTCCTGAGAAAGGAAATATATATGTGGCTTCAGTAGAAGAGCTTGAACGTACACATATAGCAGAGTTTTTTAAAAATCGTATATATGGAGAGATGCCTATACAGATAGGCTACTGTAATGGCAGAAACACCACATACAATGGTTTTGAGTACCATAAGGGCAGCGAAATCAATATAGCGGTAACTGACTTTATGCTGGTGCTGGGGCATACCTGGGAGATAAAAGACAATACATACCGTATTGAAGATGCAAAGGTATTTTTTGTGGAAAAGGGTACAGCAATAGAGATGTACCAGACGACACTTCATCTATCACCATGCAGGGTGTCAGATATTGGATTTAAGAATGTTGTGATTCTTCCACGGGGAACCAATACACCACTCAATAATGGAGGGGCAGATGAAGCTGCTATAGGAGAAGAGAGACTGCTTTTGCAAAGAAATAAGTGGGTAATAGCACATCCCGATAGAGAACCATTGATAAAACAAGGGGCATATCCTGGATTGCTTGGAGAGAATAAGGAACTTTATTATTAAAAAAACCACGTGACCGAAAGACTGAATACTGGACATATTACTGTACTTTCGGTTGCGTGGGAAATAATTTTCAGAAAAAGTATATCATGTGAGAGATTGAATGTGAATAGTTAGTTTCAACAAATCGATGTATATTTTTTCTATTAAATTGGAGGATTTTATGGAGCATTTAGTATTTACTTTGGTGACATTTGTGCTTTTCACAGCACTGGTTGGAATTATTTCAGGAAAGATAGTGAAGAATAGCGATGACCAGAAAACGGCAAAGGGTTATTTCCTTGCCGGAAATGGACTTGGAGGTTTTTTCATTGCAGGCTCAATGCTGCTTACGAATCTGTCGGCAGAAAATCTGGTAGGTTTGTCGGGACAGTCATATGCAGCTAATATGTCAGGCATGGCATGGGAAGCAACAGCGGTTATAGCCACAATTATTATGGCTTTTGTGTTTTTGCCGATGTATCTTAGAAAAGGATATACAACGCTGCCGGAGTTTATGGAGGAGAGGTATGGCGTTGGTGTACGCCGTATGGTTTCTATCCTATTTCTTATTGGATATTTAGTAATCGGAATTCCTGTATGTCTGTACGCAGGCGCTATAGCATTTGAGCAGATTTTTGATTTTGCTACAGTATTTGGAATCAGCGAGGGTATGGCACTTACAATTCTTATAGTGCTTGTAGGTATTATTGGTGCACTATATGCCGTACTTGGAGGTATGAGAGCAGTAGCTGTATCAGACACAATCAATGGAATTTTACTTGTTTTAGGCTCAGTGCTTGTAGTCGTATTTGGTTTTATAGCTGTTGGAAAATTAAGCGGAGGTGGATTTATTGTCGGTGTGAAGGATGTTATTACATCTGAACCGGCAAAGCTCAATGCGATTGGTGGAAAAAATGATCCTGTACCATTTGCATGTATTTTTACAGGTATGCTGCTTGCAAATCTGTTTTACTGGGGTACTAACCAAGTACTTATTCAGAGAGCACTTGGTGCTGAAAACTTAAAGGAAGGACAAAAGGGAGTTTTACTTTCAGGCTTTTTAAAGATGATGGTACCATTACTTCTTGTTATTCCCGGAGTAATCGCAGCAAGACTTGTACCAAGTCTTACAAGCAAGGATTTTGCATATCCTTCACTTGTAGCTAGGTCATTGCCATGGCCGGCTGTAGGACTGTTTTGTGCAGCATTGTTTGGATCAATTATCTCAACTTATAATTCATTTCTCAATGCAGCTAGTACCGTATTTATGATTGATATTTATAAGCCGATTTTTAACCCAAATCTCTCAGAGGAAGCTACAGTAAAACTTGCAAAGAAAATTGGATGGGGCTTTGCAGCATTTGCCATTATCTTTACACCATTCCTTGATGTGCTTAGCACAGGACTTTATGATTTCGGACGAAGCTTTACAGGTTTTTATAATATTCCTATCATTACAATGGTGCTTGTAGGAATGTTCTCAAAGAAGGGCTCTAAGCTTGGAGCAATATGTGCAACAATATTCCATATTGCATTCTACGCATGCTACAAGTTTATCTTCCCACATATTGACACACCATTCACAAATGCTGTTAGTGGAATTAATTATATGTATATATACGCTATCTCATTTGTTATCATGCTTGTAATCATCTTTGTATGCAGCAAGATTGCACCAAATACAAAGGTATTTGACAAGAGTGCTTCAAGAAATGATGGCTATGATATGACAGCATGGAAGCATAAAAATGCTTTTGCAATCTGGCTTGTTTCATTCCTGGTATATGAGTATTTCATTTTCTCGCCTGCAGGAATTGCAACAGAGAACAAAAATGTAGTAAGAATTGCTATTGTAACAGCAATATTTGTGATTGAGACAATTGTTCTGATTGTGAAAGAGATGAACAAGCGTAAAAAGACAGCTTAGGGAGGTTATTAAATGCAGATTAAAGTAAATGATAATGAATTTCAGCTTTTTGTGGGAGAAAAAAGGATTCTGGAGCATAGCAAAGAAAGACCGATGATTTATGTCGGAGTAGGACAGGAAGATGTTGATATGTACAGAGGTAACTTCAAGATAACAGATTATGTTACCGAGCGTTTTCCACTAAAGCTCACAGATGTGATTCAGACAGCTGATACAGTCAGACTATGCTTTGAAAGCTATATCATTGCGAAAATTAAATGTGACGAAAATCTGTGTACCATTGATTTTGAACAAAAGGATGACAGGATTAACCGATTCTGGTTTAGGGTAGCCGCAGATAAAGAGGAAAAATGCTATGGCTGCGGTGAGCAGATGTCTTACTTTAATCTGCGTGGAAGAAATTTTCCTATCTGGACATCTGAACCGGGTGTAGGACGTGATAAGACAACCTACGTTACATGGCGTTCGGATGTAGAAAATAAGGCAGGAGGAGACTATTACAACACAAATTATCCACAGCCAACCTTTGTTTCCACAAATAAATATTATCTGCATGTGGATTCAACAGCATATGCTGATTTTGATTTCAGAAATGACAGCTTTCATGAGCTGCAGATCTGGGAGGTGCCTAAGCAGATCCGTATAGAGTGTGCTGATACATATCTCAAACTGCTTGAGAGACTTACAGCATATTTTGGAAGACAGCCAAAGCTCCCGGATTGGGTATACAATGGGCTCATAATTGGTGTTCAGGGTGGAAATGAAAGGTCATTTGGATTGCTTGATAAGACCCTTGATAAGAACATCAAGGTAGCTGGCATATGGTGCCAGGATTGGTGCGGAAAGAGAGTGACATCATTCGGAAAGAGACTCCAATGGGACTGGAAATATCACAAGGAAATGTATCCGGATCTGCCAAAGAAGATTAAAGAGATAAATGCAAATGGCATAAAATTTTTAGGATATGTTAATCCATATCTGGTAAATGATGGTGAGCTCTATAAGGAAGGCAGGGAAAAAGGCTATTTTGCAACAAAGGCAGATGGCAGTGATTATCTCGTGGATTTTGGTGAATTTTATTGTGGAGTTGTGGATCTCACAAACCCGGAGGCATTCGAGTGGTTTAAGGATATTATTAAAGAATACACACTTGGTATAGGCATTGATGGCTGGATGGCAGACTTTGGAGAGTATCTGCCTACAGATGATATATGCTTATACAGCGGCAAATCACCTATGATTGAGCACAATCACTGGCCGGTGCTATGGGCAAAGTGTAACTATGAGGCAGTAAAAGAGTCAGGAAAGCTTGGAGATGTGGTTTACTTCATGCGTGCCGGAGGTGCCGGAAGCCAGAAATACTGCACATTGCTGTGGGCCGGCGATCAGTCTGTTGACTTTACAATACATGATGGACTCGCATCTGTTATCTGCGGAGCACTTAGTGCAGGAATGATGGGATGTGGGCTCACGCATAGTGATATTGGAGGCTATACATCGCTTTTTGATAATACTCGTACAAAGGAGCTGCTTCTCAGATGGGCTGAGATGGCGATGTTTACACCATTTATGAGGACACATGAGGGAAACAGACCGGATACCAATTTTCAGTATTACGATGATGAGGATACCATGGAGCGGCTGGCGAGACTCGTTGATGTATACACGATGCTTGCACCGTATACAAAGACACTTGTTGAAGAGAATGCAGACAGTGGACATCCGGTGCAAAGACCTTTGTTCATGCATTATGAGTCTGATGAGAAAGCTTATGACATACAGTATGAGTATCTTTTTGGAAGAGATATGCTGATAGCACCTGTTTATGAGCAGGATAAGCATGAATGGGATGTGTATCTGCCACAGGATGAATGGGTACATTTGTGGACAGGCGAAGAGTATCACGGCGGAGAAATAACAGTATCAGCCGAGCTTGGCTATACGCCTGCCTTCTACAGAAAAAATAGTGAGTTTGCTGATATATTTGAAGAAATCAGAGAAAAATATGGAGTCAAATAAATGAACACTGTTTTATTTTACATAATAATTTTTCTGACAAATGTGATTCAGGGCATTACAGGCTTTGCGGGGACCATCCTCGCAATGCCTCCAAGCCTAATTCTGGTGGGATATGATGTCGCTAAGCCGATATTAAATGTGCTTGGTATTCTTGCCGGAGTGTATGTCTTTGTTACACAATGGAAACATGTAGACTGGAAGCAGTTGAAAAAGGTAGTCATTGTCATGGCTATAGGAATCTTTGGCGGCTTTTTTCTAAAGAACGCACTTGCAGGATATGATGCAGTATTATACAAGTTTCTGGGTATTTTTGTGATATTTCTTGCAATACATGGGTTTTACAGCATATATGGGCAAAGGCAGCGTGATACAAAAGAAAAATCATCATGGAAATCAATGCTGTTACTTATTGGTGCGGGAATAGTTCATGGTATGTTTGTGTCAGGCGGACCGCTTCTGATAGGGTATTTATCCAATGAGATAAAGGAAAAGACAAGCTTTAGAGCAACTATTTCTACTGTTTGGATTATATTAAATTCGATGATACTTGTTCAGGATATATGTGCGGGAATGTGGAATGCAGGGCTTGTTATGACTCAATGCATATCGATTCCGTTTTTGATAGCGGGAATGGCAGCAGGCTCAGTGCTTGTAAAGAGGATGAGCCAGGAAATATTTATGAAGCTCACCTACATATTACTTTTTATATCAGGAATACTGCTTATGGTTAAGTAGTTTTTGAAAATTTTATTGGAGGTAAAATATATGACAAAATTTCAGGTGGCATATGTGCCGGTCGGGGTTCCGACATTTCATTTGGAGAGCGCACAGAAGGAATTTGAAAAATCAATAGACTTATTAAATACAATAACGGATGCTGCAATTGTACCAGATAAAATGCTTTTATCAATTCAGGATTTAACTAATTTTCTTGATACAATAGAGCCATCCCTGATAATTTTACAGAATATAACCTTTGCAAATGCAGCTTATGCGAGTGAGGTTCTTAAAAGATTTTCGTGTCCGGTACTGCTTTGGACACTTCGTGAGCCGGTTATAGATGGAGGCCGGTTGAGATTAAATTCATTGACGGGAGCATATTCGGCAGGAAATGCACTGGCTGCGTTTAGGGATGGTAACTTTGAATATATCTTTGGAGCTCCACAGGAAGAGAGGACAAAGAAAACAATTAGTGCCTGTATTCGTGCAGCATGGCTTAAAAATGAGCTTAAAAATCTAAGGATTGCCTCAGTCGGACATACACCGCAGGGATTTGGATTTGGACGTGCAATGGATGCTGACATGCAAAAGGTATTCGGAGCAACACTTGAGTCAATTGAGGTGAGAGAGCTTATTGATATGGCAAAGGGCTATACCGATGATGAGTGCAGTGAATATCTCGATAAAATGACTAAGAGTACTGTTGGTCTTGACAAGACTCCTGACAATAATCGAAAGGATTTTGCGAGACTGTGCAAGGCATATAAGGAGTATGTAGATGAAAATAATATTGGAGCACTATCTTCAAGATGCTGGCCTGATTTCTTTACCGCGTTTGGAACACCTGTTTGTGGCGTGCTTGCTATGCTAAATGATATGGGTGTTGCTGCAAGCTGTGAGGCTGATACATATGGAGCACTCTCTATGTATATTGGAATGAAATTATCTGAGCAGGCGGTATTTTTCGGAGATCCGGTGTCTCTTGATGAGAGTGAAAATACCATTACATTCTGGCATTGCGGAACAGCTGCATGCTCTATCTCAAGAGAGGATACAGGTGCAACAATCGGAGTGCATCCGAACAGAAAGATTGGCCCTGTAATGGACTTTGGCTGTAAGGCGGCTGACAAAGTCACAGTGTTCAGAGTAGGACAAAAAGCAGATGGAAGCTTTAGATTTTTTGTCACAACAGGAAGTGCTCTCGACAAGCCTAAGCAGTTTTGCGGAACATCAATTGTAGTAAGGACAGACAAAAAGAGCTATGATATTGTAAATCAAAGTGTAAAGGATGGCTGGGAGCCTCATTTTGTGGTGATTTACGGAGATTGTTCAGATGAATTAAAGATTTTAGGACATATGCTTGAAATCGAAGTCTGTGAGTACTGATTTTATGGAAATAGCTTAAATATCATGCTATAATAATAGTAGTATTTAGGTACCGAATAATTGGTTGGAGGATTTTTACATGGCAAAGTATATTATGGCATTAGATGCGGGCACTACCAGCAACAGATGTATACTTTTCAATGAGAAGGGCGAGATGTGCAGCGTGGCACAGAAGGAATTTACGCAGTTTTTCCCGAAGCCGGGTTGGGTGGAGCACGATGCAGAGGAAATCTGGGCCACACAGCTTGAGGTGGCAAAGGAGGCAATGGCCAATATACAGGCTACGGCAGCCGACATATGTGCGATAGGCATTACTAACCAGAGAGAGACCACGATTGTGTGGGACAAAAATACGGGAGAGCCGGTTTATCACGCGATAGTATGGCAGTGCAGGCGCACGGCAGAGTATGCGGATTCACTGAAGGAGAAGGGGCTTACCGAGAACTTTAGGAAAAAGACAGGTCTTGTGATAGATGCTTATTTTTCGGCAACTAAGCTCAAGTGGATCCTTGACAATGTGCCGGGAGCAAGGGAGAGAGCCGAAAGAGGCGAGCTTTTGTTTGGAACAGTCGAGACGTGGCTTATATGGAAGCTCACTCAGGGGCAGGTGCATGTTACGGATTATTCTAATGCATCAAGAACCATGATGTTTAATATCAATACCTTAAAGTGGGATGATGAGATACTTAAGGAGCTTGACATACCAAAGAGCATGCTTCCAAAGCCTATGCCGTCAAGCTGTGTGTATGGTGAGGTGAATCCGGTGTACTTCGGGGGACCGATTCCTATCGCGGGAGCGGCAGGAGACCAGCAGGCAGCACTTTTTGGACAGACCTGCTTTAGGGCAGGAGAAGCCAAAAATACATATGGCACCGGCTGCTTCCTTCTCATGAATACAGGTGAGATGCCTGTTTCATCAAAGAACGGACTCGTAACCACAATAGCCTGGGGCATAGACGGCAAGGTGGTATATGCGCTGGAGGGCTCAATATTTGTGGCAGGAGCCTCAATACAGTGGCTCCGCGATGAGATGAAATTTATCGATTCCTCAACTGATTCAGAGTACATGGCGAGAAAGGTAAAGGATACAAACGGCTGTTATGTGGTGCCGGCATTTACAGGGCTTGGGGCACCGTACTGGGATCAGTATGCGAGAGGAACTATTGTGGGTCTTACGAGAGGTGTAAACAAGTACCATGTCATAAGGGCCACTCTGGAATCAATGGCATTTCAGGTAAATGATGTGCTTGAGGCAATGAAGGCTGATTCGGGCATCAATCTCACATCGCTTAAGGTGGACGGCGGCGCCAGTGCCAACAATCTGCTCATGCAGATGCAGGCTGATATCAGCAATGCACCGGTCAATAGGCCTGTGTGTGTGGAGACAACAGCCATGGGCGCAGCGTACCTCGCAGGGCTTGCAGTGGGCTATTGGGACAGCATGGATGATATAAAGAGAAACTGGGCTATTGACCGTGTGTTTGAGCCGGAGATAGCGGATGATATGAGAGAAAAGAAGCGTAAAATGTGGAAAAAGGCTGTCGCCTGCGCATTTAACTGGGCGAAGGATGACTGAAAGTAAAAATATATATGGAAATTGGTAGGAGAAAATAACATGTATGATGTAGTAATTATAGGAGCGGGAGTATCGGGAAGCGCCTGTGCAAGAGAGCTATCGAAATATAACCTGTCCATCTGCGTAGTGGAAAAGGAGGAGGACGTGTGCTGTGGCACCTCAAAGGCCAACAGTGCTATTGTCCATTCCGGAATTGACTGTAAGACCGGTACACTTATGGCACAGATGAATATCCGTGGAAATGAGATGATGGACGAGCTTTCGAAGCAGCTTGATTTTGAGTTCAGAAGAAACGGCTCGCTGATTTTGTGCTTTAGCGAGGACGATATGCCAAGGCTTAAGGAGCTTTACAATCAGGGAATCGCAAATGGCGTGCCGGGACTTGAAATTCTTGATTCAAAGAAAGCACATGAGATGGAGCCGAATCTGTCTGATGAGGTGGTGGCAGCTATTTACTGCCCGACAGGAGGCATTGTATGTCCGTTTGGCATGAATATTGCATTTGCTGAGAATGCTGCGGCAAACGGTGTGGAGTTTTTATTTAACACCGAGGTGAAGGAGATACAAAAGGAGCAGACAGGCTATATTCTCATTACTCAAAATGGAGAAATTCATGCACGCTGCGTTGTAAATGCAGCTGGTGTATATGCTGATGTATTTCACAACATGGTGAGTGAAAACAAAATCCATATCACACCAAGGCGCGGAGAGTACGAGCTATTAGACAGGGCAGCTGGTGGTATCGTTGACAAGACAATCTTCCAGCTTCCGGGAAAATACGGCAAGGGCGTGCTTGTAACCCCGACAGTACACGGAAATATCCTAATCGGACCTACAGCAGATGATCATGATGACAAGGATGGTACAAATACAACAAGAGCGGGCTTAGCGCATGTTACGACATCCGGCACACGTTCGGTGCCGTCACTTCCTATGCGTCAGGTCATCACATCGTTTGCAGGAAACCGTGCACATGAGGACGGACATGAGTTTATCATCGAGGAGCTTAAAGATGCACCATTTTTTGTGGACTGTGCAGGTATAGAGTCACCGGGCTTATCAAGTGCACCGGCTATCGGTGAGAGAGTGGCAGCAATAGTTGAGAGGCTTTTTAAGCCTTCTAAAAATGCGGACTTTATCGAGACAAGAAAAGGTATTTTAAATCCAAAGAAGCTTTCAGAGGATGAGTATAAAGAGCTGATAAAAGAAAAGCCTGAGTATGGTAACATAATCTGCCGCTGTGAGATGATTACGGAGGGCGAGATAATGGATGCGGTAAACAGACCGTTAGGCGCAAAGTCGCTTGATGGTGTGAAGAGACGCACCAGAGCCGGAATGGGCAGGTGCCAGGCAGGCTTCTGTTCTCCGAGAACTATGGAGATTATCGCCAGGGAGAGAGGCATTTCGCAACTTGACATCACTAAAAGCGGTGGAAAATCAAAGATAGTTGTTGGAATGAGCAAGAATCGCGGATAGTCTGTCTTACTTCAAAGAGACAGGTAACGAAAGATTGATATTGGGTTAATATCAGATTAACATAGGGGGACAATATGGAATTTTACGATATTGTGATAGTAGGAGGCGGCCCGGCAGGTCTTGCGGCAGCAGCTTCCGCTAAGAAAAATAAAATAGATAAAATACTTATACTGGAAAGAGACTGCGAGCTTGGCGGCATATTAAACCAGTGTATACACAATGGCTTTGGCCTGCACACCTTTAAGGAGGAACTCACAGGTCCTGAATATGCCGGCAGATTTATCAAAGAGGTCAAAGAGCTTGGCATAGAGTACAGACTGAATACGATGGTCATGGATATCTCAACCGGTGACGAGTCCGAAAATGGGTCAAACGATAAAATAGTCACGGCTATGAACCGTACAGACGGACTTTTCCATATCGCTGCAAAGACAGTAATACTTGCGATGGGCTGCAGAGAGAGAGCAAGAGGTGCCCTAAACATACCAGGCTACAGACCGGCAGGAATTTTCTCGGCGGGTACAGCTCAGAGACTGGTGAATATAGAGGGATACATGCCGGGACGAAAGGTAGTAATACTTGGCTCAGGAGATATCGGTCTTATCATGGCAAGAAGAATGACCTTGGAGGGTGCCAAGGTGCAGGTGGTTGCAGAACTCATGCCGTATTCAGGAGGCTTGAAGCGTAATATTGTGCAGTGCCTTGATGATTTTAATATCCCGCTTAAGCTTAGCCACACAGTGGTTGATATAAAGGGCAGGGAGCGTGTGGAGGGCATCACTCTCGCTCAGGTTGACGAGCATAACAAGCCTATTGAGGGAACAGAGGAGTTTTACGAGTGCGATACGCTTTTACTCTCATGCGGACTCATTCCGGAAAATGAGATTTCAAAAACAGCAGGTGTAGAGCTCAATCCTGTAACAAGCGGACCTGTTGTAAACGAAAGCCTTGAGACCAATGTGCCGGGTGTATTTGCCTGTGGAAATGTGCTTCATGTGCACGACCTCGTGGATTATGTGTCAGAGGAAGCAACAGCAGCAGGCCGCCATGCCGCAGAGTATGTGAAAAACGGCGGTGATAAGAGTGATGATGGCAAAGAAATATCGATAACTGCTACAGGCGGAGTCAGATATACTGTCCCAAGCACTATAAATACTGCACAGATGGATGATACTG
>CEAO01010881.1_pt1 | contig 15866 bp, 13 predicted proteins | sample 557631 | NCBI WGS metagenome assembly CEAO01 (sample SAMEA3182049, study PRJEB8094) | gut metagenome | biome: human; feature: gut; material: Stool; isolation source: human stools | place: Canada | collected 2012-02-08 | reverse complement strand
GCTATTTGAGTGAACGCAGGAGAGGTAGTGCTCAGTGGGGACGGCTCAACGCCGCCATAATAATCACGAACCACATCTGCCTTGGCTTGTTTAACGCTATAGCCCCGTCGGGACATCCAGGAACTCATACCTCCAAAAGTGGTATGCTGCTCGCGGCAAACATCCGCTAAAGAACAATTGTAGTCTGTTTTTAAGACTTCTTGGAAACGTTTCCAAGTTCTTCTAAATCTATTTTCTAAATCCATAATGCTTCATTTTTATACCTCGCAAAGATATGAGAGCTAAAAACGGACAGCAATATAGAATCGCGGAGACGCTTACAGCCTGCTTTGAAGTGACAAAGGATGAAGAATGTCCCTTTATCGTAAGTGCGGACGGCATGGATACCCATGTGCTGGGTACTAAATTCAATGTACGTTCATACACAACAGAAGACCGCCACGTGACATTGGTGCAGGGAAAAGTGCAAGTGACCAACACGAACAGCCTTTCATCCGTAGTGCTTCAACCCGGACAGGACTTGACTTATACGGAAACCGGAGAAGAGAAAATATCGCGTGTCAACATAGCTACCTATACGGCATGGACAGAAGGAATGTTCTATTTTGAAGATTCGTCACTGGAAGAAATTATGAGTTCTCTGGGCAGATGGTACAACGTGAACGTCGACTTTGAACGGGTGGAACTATACAATATCCGCCTGAACTTTTGGGCGAACCGCAACGCTCATTTGGACGAGGCAGTAGAACTGCTGAATAAACTGGAAAAAGTACGTGTAGAATATCAGGACGGGACTATTACGATTAAACATATATAACTTTACAAATACAACTCTTATGAAAAAGCAACAAATTACATTGTCTCGCAAAAAGGCAATGAGAAAGGTCGTATGGATGAAAGCCGCCTTCTTATTGCTGATGTTTGTAATTGCCCTGCATGGACGGGCACAAAATACGGACAACAAATTGATTTCTTTGGAACTAAAGGAAGCGCCATTGGGAGAGGCTTTGAAGCAGTTTAGCAATGTGTCCGGTTATAAGGTGAATTTTCCTAGTGAAGATGTCGGAGCGTACCGGGTAAGCGTAAGCATACATCAGTTGGCACCTTTGGCGGCACTCCAGAAAATACTGGAAGGGAAACCTTTTGAATATGAGGTGAAACAACATTTTATCACTGTCCGTAAAGTGAAGCCTGCATTGACTACTCGTAAAGTCAGGAACATCGAAGGGCGGGTAGTGGATGAAAAAGGGGATCCGCTGCCGGGTGCGAATATCCGGGGAATCGACAGCCCGTTTGGAGCTATTTCCGATATCAAAGGAAATTTCACTTGTAAAGTGATGGAGGAAACCCACACATTGGAAGTCTCTTTTGTCGGTATGCAAACTGAAAAGGTATCTATTAAAGGGCGTACTCATGTCAATGTGGTTATGCATGAAGATAAACAGCAATTGGGAGATGTTGTAGTGACGGGTTATCAGCGTATCAGCCGTGAACGCTCTACTGCCTCTTTCGGCTTTATAGATTCTGAACAACTGACAAGACAGATGCACAGTGACCTGGCGTCATCCTTGGAAGGGCAAATAGCCGGTTTGCGTATGAATATTAATCCGAATAACGGTGATATGAGCCCTATCCTTCGTGGTGTAGGTACGTTCTCGCCTAATGTTGGAACAATGCCGTTGATTGTTGTGGATGATATGCCGACCGACCTGACCTTGAGTGAGATAAATCCTTATAATGTAGAGAGTATTACTGTCTTGAAAGATGCCGCAGCAGCCAGTATTTATGGTGCTTTGGCTGCAAACGGCATTATTGTGGTAGTTACCAAACAGGCCAAAGAAGAGGGTGCGCATGTGAATATCAATGCTGATTGGTTCATCACCAGCAAACCGAATTTCAACAGTTTGAACCTGGCTTCTACAAGCGACATTATTGATTATCAAACAGCTGTGTTTGATGCGAATGTAGCCGAATCAGGCAGTGCATCCGGTTTTTTGTCCAGCTATAAGGCAGGCTACTATAATCCGTTGTTCCAACTTTATCTGGCTCGGGAGAATGGTACACTAAGTAATAGTGAAGTCGAAGCCACATTAAATCAGTGGCGTAATAATGACTATTATAAAGAATATCGTGACAATGCCTGGCGCACGGCTGTAACTCAGCGTTATAATGTGTCCGTATCGCAGAAAGTCGGAAAAAACAATCACTTCCTTTCGTTCAATTATGAAAATGACAAGGGGCGTACGATAAATGATAAAAGGAATAAATTCTCCTTGTATTATAAGTCGAACTATGCCATAACTAGTTGGCTGAATGTGAATGCCGGGGTGGACGCCCGTCTGGGAAGTAGCGATACACCGAATACCCTGTTTACCAGTTACACTATGCAACAACGTTATGAAAGAATAATGGATGCCGATGGTAACCGTTATAATTCTCCTTATGTGAATGTAAGCGGATATTCGGGTGGGGCTTACAATGGCAGTGTCGTGAGCAAGGCGGAAGGTGTTTCACCTTATAAAACATTTGGTTTCAATGTGCTTGACGCATTGGGTGAAGGCGGTACCAAATCACGCAATGTCAGCATCCGCCCGTTTGTCAGCTTGCAGGCACGATTCCTGAAGATGTTTAAATATAACTTCATGTATCAGTATGAATGGAATCATAGCAAGAGTGAAGTGTTTGATGCGGAGGACTCCTATTTGATGCGTATGACGTACAACTCTATGATTGATACGAATGGAAATTCGGCAATGCCGAGAGGCGGACGGTTCTTTCAAAATGAGTTGAGCAGTAACCGTTATACTGTACGTAACCAGATAGACTTTGACAAAAGTTGGAAGAATCATACAGTGACTGTCATTGCCGGACTTGAATTCAGGGAAAATAAGATTCCGAAACCTACCCGGCAATTAATGTATGGATACGATCCTCAGACACTGACTTCTGACATTATAGATTGGCAGGCATACCGTGACGGTGTAGGAACCAGTGCACTTTCCGGCAATACGATTACTTTGAGTGGCCTGTCGCCTACGTTGCAAGAATCACGCCATCGTTATGCATCTTTTTATGCCAATGCAAGCTATTCTTATCTGTCCCGTTATAATGTATCCGGAAGTATCCGCTGGGATCAGGCGGACTTGTTCGGACTTGATATCCGTAACCAGCGTCATCCCTTGTGGTCTGTCGGTGCGTCCTGGATTATGTCGGAAGAGCCATTTATGAAAGATATTGTTTGGCTCGACTTCCTGAAAGCACGTATGACCTATGGTATCAACGGTAATGTGGATCAGAGTTCGACTACCTATTTTGTAGTAAAGCAGAAGACCCAGAGCAATCCGATCAAGACGACATACCTGACTTATGATGATGATGATCTTCCGAACCCGAAACTCCGTTGGGAGAAAACAGCCACTTATAATGTGGGACTGGATTTCCGTCTTTTCAATAATTTAGTCAATGGTAGCTTGGAGTATTACAACCGCCACTCATCTGATTTGCTTGTACGCCGCTACATGGATCCTACATTGGGAGCTAAATCACGTGTAGTGAACAACGGTGAGATGCGTAACCGGGGTATCGAATTTTCTCTTACTGCCAATCTCATCAGGAAGAAGGACTGGAACTTTGCCGTTGATTTCAACTTTGCCCATAACAAGAACAAGATGTTAAAGGTGGATCATAGTGATTCGGACACTTCGACAAGTTTCATTATGAGCCCGCAGAACTACTTTATGGAAGGAACCAGTTATAATACGCTTTGGGCTTACCGTATCGACCGCATTGAAAATGGATATCCGGTAGCGGTGGACAAAGATGGGAATGACCTGGTGACGTTCAACGAGGATGGTACGGTTGCCAATATTACTACCGGATCGTCACTGAAAGGTACTGAGAATCTTGTAAATCTTGGCTCGCTGACTCCGAAATTTAATGGAGCAGTGTCCTTGAGACTTAGCTACAAGGGAATTGCCTTGAATGCTTTCTTTGTGTATGCAGGCGGTAACAAACTGCGTAATAGTGTGGTAAGTATGAGTGACCAGGTGGGAAGCCAGACGTTGAAAGACATAACCAACCGTTGGAGTGCGGATGCGCCGGATGCAAATGTACGTATGTATATTGACATGCCCACAAAGGTTAAAACTTACGCAAGTACTTTCCAGGATTGGTGGCAATATGGTGATATCAATGTGAAAGATGCTGGTTATGTGAAATTGCGTAGCTTGAGTTTGGGGTATAGTTTGCCGTCTGGTATCTGCCGTCAAATCCGGCTTAATTCATTGAATTTGAAGTTGCAAGTGAACAACCTGTTTACCTGGTGTAAGGCAGGAAGCGACATTGACCCGGAAAGCTACGGATTGAACAGCGGCACACGCGGCATGGCTTCACCCAAGACTTATTCTATCGGATTATCAACAAGTTTCTAATTATTAAAAAGAATATAGGATATGCGTAAATTACTTTATATATTGCCGGTTCTGCTTATCTTGGGATTTGCGGCTTGCGAGAATTACGTGGATATTACCCCTACAGGAAAGAAGACTGTGGACTCTACCGAGACTTATTATGAATTGGTGGCTTTGCCGAACCGGAGTTATTATCCGTCGTCTTTTGCTTTGTTGAGTGATAATGTCTGGTCAAAAGAATCGAATATTATCGGCAAGGAATATCTTTCCTCTGATGGAATCAATATGACTTTTAATGAGGATGCCGATCGTAAAGAATTAAGTGATAATAATCTGTATGCAAACTGTTATCAATACATCTTACGCTCTAACATCGTGATTTCATTGGTAGATCATAGTACAGGTGACAAGGATGTGAAGGAGCTGGCTAAAGCGGAAGCAAAAATCATGCGTGCGTGGGATCATTTTATTCTGGTGAATACATTTGCTAAAGCCTACAATCCGGAGACAGCAGCCACTGACGGTGGTATTGCTATTGTCAGCGAATATGACTTGGAAGCGACTCCTACCAAAGCTACTGTTGCCCAAGTCTATGACTTTATCATCAAGGATATCGAGGATGCGTTACCTTATCTGCAGGAAGAACCGGTGAATGTATATCATCCTTCGAAAGCATTCGGCTATGCATTGGCGGCACGCGTTTACTTGTTCCACCGTGACTGGAAAAAGGCTAAGGATGCGGCGGAGGAATCTTTGAAACGGAACAATGCCTTGATAGATTATATAGCTTTGGATGCCGTAGGGGGGCCGACTAAGGTTTCAACTTATGCCAAAGGTGGCAATCCGGAAGTGTTGAATTATGCTTATATGGGTAGCACTTCGGACAATCCTGCTTATACCTATGGCATGATTAGTCCGGAATTGGTACAGCTTTTCGGAGATAATGACGAGCGTTTGAACCTGTTCTTCAAAACGACCGGTAATCTTGAGTATTATTTTGACGAGGGTTCTGGAGCTGCTTTATGGAACACTGCCCTTACCTATTCTAAGTTTCAATACATGGCTGTAGGTATGCGTACAGCCGAAGTTTATTTGATTTTGGCAGAGGCGATGGCACGTTTAAACGATTTGTCCGGATCCGTTGAAGTGTTGAATCAATTACGTGAAAAACGAATCAAAGGAAGTGAAGCTGTGCTTCCGGAACCGGCTACACAGCGTGAGATGATGCAGGAAATCATTAACGAGCGTCGTAAAGAGTTGCTCTTCGGATTCAGCCGTTTCTGGGATTTGAAACGGTTCAATACGGAAGCCGACTATGCAAAGACGATTACCCGTACTTTTCCGCTGGTAACTACGACCGTAGAACAGAAAATATATACATTGAAACCGGATTCACGTTTGTACATCATCCCGTTCCCAGTAGCTGCCCGTGAGAAGAATCCCAATTTGACACTAAATACTAACGAATAAAATAGATAGAAAAGCGATGCGAAAAATTTTAATGATGGCGGCATACATACTCCTTACACTGCAATGTGTTGGAGTGTATGCCGGTGGTAAACTTCCGCTGGAGTATGGAAACAAAAATCTGGTAGTTCATGAAGATACGGTCAAAAAAGACACTGTCAAGAAGGCTACCGCTTACGAGAAACTGTTGAAAGATGGAGGAAGTGAATGTGAGGGTATGTTCACGATCCGTCACATCAAAGATGACTGGTATTTTGAAGTACCGGATTCTTTATTGGGACGATTGTTATTGGTTGTTACCCGCTTTAAAGCTGTTCCGCAAGGATTTAAAATGCTTAGTGGAGAAGAAGTGAATCGAAGTGTGGTTTATTGGGAACAACATAACGATAAAACTCTCTTTTTGCGTGAATATGTGCAGTCGCAGTTTGCCCGCCCGGGTGATAAGATAGCAGAGGCGTTGAAGCAGTCTACTGTAGATCCGGTTATCGGTAAGTTTGATGTTATCGGTAGAAATCCGGAGACCCGGGCACAGCTCGTCAACGTCTCCAAGTTCCTTTTAAGTGATAACAAGACCTGTGGCTTTACATCAAGTGACCGTTCTATTCTTGGTATTGGTTCTTTAGTTCAGGATCGTACATTTATGGATACTATAAAGACCTATCCTATTAATGTGGAAGTAGTAACTTTGCGTACTTACAACATAACTTCCGGCAAACTGCCGGCTGCGGCAACAGGATCAGTGACTGTGAAACTGAATACCAGTATGGTAATGTTGCCTAAAGAGCCGATGCAGCCGAGACTGGCAGATGAACGGGTCGGCTTTTTTCAGAATCCGGTGACAGAATTCTCTGATGAACAGCAAGTCACATCGCGTGGAGCTATCATTCAGCGTTATCGGTTGGAACCGAAAGACCCGGAACGTTATCGTCGGGGACAACTCACTGAACCGAAACGCCCTATTGTATACTATATAGACCCGGCGACACCCAAGAAATGGATCCCTTATCTTAAAGCTGGTGTGAACGATTGGAATGTTGCTTTTGAAGCAGCCGGATTTAAAAATGCCATTATCGCCAAAGAGTGGCCGGACGATCCCACAATGAGTTTGGATGATGCACGTTATAGCGTATTGCGTTATCTGCCTTCGGAAACAGAGAATGCCTACGGACCGCGTATTGTAGATCCGCGTAGCGGAGAAATAATGGAAAGTCATATCTGTTGGTATCATAACGTGATGAACCTACTTAAAAAATGGTATATGGTGCAGTGCGGACCTTTGGATAAACGTGCGCAATCAATGACCTTTGATGACAAATTAATGGGAACTCTGATTCAGTTTGTATCCTCGCATGAAGTAGGACACACACTCGGTTTGCGTCACAATATGGCTGCCAGTTCAGCTACTCCGGTAGAGAAGTTACGTGATAAAGCCTGGGTGGAAGCCAACGGTCATACGGTATCAATCATGGACTATGCACGATTCAATTATGTGGCACAGCCTGAAGACCGGATTTCAGAAAAAGGACTTTTCCCTCGCATTGGCGATTATGATAAATGGGCTATAAAATGGGGATATCAATATCGTCCGGAATTTAAAGACCCCTTTAAAGAGAAAGCGGCATTACGTGCCGAAGTTACCAAGAAACTGAAAGGAGACCATCGTTTATTGTTTATCGGTGATGAAGGAAAAGGCTCTGACCCGCGCAGCCAAAGCGAAGATTTGGGCGACAATAATATGAAGGCTAATGAATATGGTATCAAGAATCTGAAAAGAGTGATGGAGAATATTCTGACTTGGACGGCGCAACCCGACGGTCAGTATGACGACTTGAATACTATCTATAATTCAGTTCGCGTCCAATACCTGAAGTATACGCTGCAAGTACAGAAAAATCTGGGAGGCCGTTATACCAAAAATGTGCCGGATAGCAAAGGGCGTGATTATGTGCCGCGTAGCATACAAAAAGAGGTTGTTGAATGGTTGGGACGTAACTTGTTCGTAGCTCCCCTCTGGCTCTATCCGGACGAAGTGGTAAGTCGTGTAGGCCTGAAAGCGGTAGATGAAATTAGCGACCGTCAGAGTTCTGCGTTAGCTTTGTTGCTTGCGCCGGGAATGCTTCACAATATCTATTCAACTTCCTTCAGCGTACCCGAACCGTATTCACTGGACGAGTATTTGAATGACGTATTTGTCGCTGTATGGAAACCGTTGAACGATCCTAATGAGTTGGAGAACAATTTCCGTCGTCAAACACACCGGACTTATCTGTCGTTTGTAGGGCGTGTGATTAAACCTAATGAGAAAGATAATACAAGTTTGAATATGACAGTCACCCGTTCTGATATTCAACTCTTTATGGAGAAACATTTGGACAAGATTGAAGAGCATGTAAAGGAACAGTTGGCAGCTTGTAAGGAAGGAGATATGAACTATCGCCACTATTCATCTTTGCTGCGGAACATCAAAAAAACGAAAGAAACCTATTATGGAAAAGATGCTGATGTGTAGACTTCAACAGTGGAACTTTTTAAAAAGAACAGAAAAGTAGAACAGATTTTCTTGTATATATAAACTCTCTCTTTTTTACTTTAACAGACTTACTCTTCTCTAATGATAACCTTGCTTTGATGAATCATCATCCATAATGCAAGCTTAGAATTAGAGGAGGGTATTTTTTTATGTCCCTGATTACTGCATCCCGCTTCTTTGCGGAAAGAATCATTATTTCTAGGTATTGATAACTATTTGTTTTCTAGTGAACTTTGTGAAGAAACAATCTGTTGTATATATAAAAAGAAGAAAGGAGAATTTTAGAAATGAAAAAGATAGTATTACTTCGTCACGGAGAGAGTGCATGGAATAGAGAAAACCGCTTCACGGGCTGGACAGATGTCGATCTGACCGAAAAGGGAGTTGCCGAAGCTGAAAAAGCCGGAGAGACATTGAAAGAATATGGTTTCAATTTCGATAAGGCTTATACTTCCTATTTGAAGCGTGCGGTGAAAACCTTGAACTGTGTTCTCGATAAGATGAATCTGGACTGGATACCTGTAGAGAAAAACTGGCGCCTGAATGAAAAGCATTATGGTGAATTGCAGGGATTGAATAAAGCCGAGACTGCCGAGAAATATGGAGAAGAACAAGTGCTCGTGTGGCGTCGTAGCTATGATATAGCTCCCAATCCGCTTTCGGAGAGTGATTTGAGAAACCCGCGTTTTGATTACCGTTATCATGAAGTGCCCGACGTGGAGTTACCTCGTACCGAATCATTGAAAGATACCATTGAACGTATCATGCCTTACTGGGAAAGTGATATATTCCCCAGCCTGAAAACGGCCCATACTTTATTGGTTGTGGCTCATGGTAATAGCCTGCGGGGTATCATAAAACATTTGAAAAATATCTCCGATGAAGATATCATAAAACTGAATCTGCCTACTGCTGTGCCTTACATTTTTGAGTTTGATGAAAACCTGAACGTGGCCAACGACTATTTCCTGGGAAACCCGGAAGAGATCAAAAAACTGATGGAAGCAGTAGCCAATCAGGGAAAGAAAAAATAGAAAAGTTACACATTAAAAAATGAAGTTATGAGTAAAGTAGTAGAATTATTAAGAGATAAGGCCTGTTATTACCTGGACCACACTTGCGAAACCATTGATAAATCACTGATTCACGTTCCGTCTCCCGATACAATTGATAAAGTATGGATTGATTCGGACCGGAACATCAGAGTATTGAACAGTCTGCAAACGCTGTTGGGACATGGTCGCCTGGCAAATACCGGTTATGTGTCCATACTTCCTGTCGATCAGGACATCGAACATACTGCCGGAGCATCATTTGCTCCCAATCCGATCTATTTCGATCCGGAGAATATCGTGAAACTGGCTATTGAAGGAGGTTGTAATGGAGTCGCTTCTACCTTTGGTATCCTTGGTTCCGTAGCACGTAAATATGCCCATAAAATACCTTTCATCGTCAAGTTGAATCACAATGAACTACTTTCTTATCCCAACACTTTCGACCAAGTACTGTTTGGTACAGTCAAAGAAGCTTGGAATATGGGAGCGGTAGCGGTAGGAGCCACCATCTATTTCGGTTCGGAACAGAGCCGCCGTCAGCTCGTGGAGATTGCCGAAGCTTTTGAATATGCTCACGAACTGGGGATGGCAACCATTCTTTGGTGTTACCTGCGTAATAATGATTTCAAGAAAGGTGCTGTCGATTATCATGCGGCTGCCGATTTAACAGGACAGGCCGACCGTCTGGGAGTGACTATTAAAGCTGACATCGTAAAACAGAAACTTCCTACTAACAATGGTGGTTTCAAAGCCATCGGCTTCGGCAAGGTAGACGAACGTATGTATACTGAACTGGCTTCCGAACACCCGATTGACCTTTGCCGTTACCAGGTTGCCAATGGCTATATGGGACGCGTTGGTTTGATTAACTCCGGTGGAGAATCTCACGGAGAATCAGATTTGCGTGATGCTGTCATTACAGCCGTTGTCAACAAACGTGCCGGTGGTATGGGATTGATTAGCGGACGTAAAGCGTTCCAGAAACCAATGAACGAAGGGGTGGAATTATTGAATACCATTCAGGATGTATATCTTGATTCGTCAATTACGATTGCTTAATCAGGGATGAATAAAAATAAATTCTTATCTTTGACTATTAGATCGTTAACCATTAAAAATTAAAAGTATGAAGTTTTTTATTGACACAGCTAATCTGGAGCAAATCCAGGAGGCTTATGACCTCGGAGTACTTGACGGAGTGACTACCAACCCTTCGCTGATGGCGAAAGAAGGTATCAAAGGAACGCAGAATCAGCGTGAGCATTATATTAAAATATGCGAGATCGTCAACGGAGATGTAAGTGCCGAAGTGATAGCAACCGATTATGAAGGAATGATTCGTGAAGGCGAAGAACTTGCCGCGCTCAATCCGCATATTGTAGTAAAAGTTCCCTGTATTGCCGATGGCATTAAAGCTATCAAACATTTTACGGAAAAGGGAATCCGCACGAACTGTACATTAGTCTTTTCAGTAGGGCAGGCATTGCTGGCAGCTAAAGCCGGAGCTACGTATGTTTCACCTTTTGTCGGCCGTCTGGACGACATTTGTGAAGATGGAGTAAGGCTTGTGGGGGATATCGTACGCATGTATCGTACGTATGACTATAAAACACAGGTATTGGCTGCTTCCATCCGTAATACGAAACACATTATCGAATGTGTAGAAGTAGGAGCCGACGTTGCTACTTGCCCGTTGAGCGCTATTAAAGGATTGCTCAATCATCCGCTGACTGACTCGGGATTGAAGAAGTTCCTGGAAGACTATAAAAAAGTCAATGGTTGAGTAAGCAATGAAACTTGCAATATATTAAAATGTTAGGCACGAATTACACGGATTTCACGGTTTTAAAAATGGTAGTTATCATAAAACAACTATAAAAAGAAGTGAAATCTGTGTAATCCGTGCCTAAAAAATATTTATTTTCCGGGTAGCTTCTTATTGCTCTTTTTTTCTTTCCTGTTTCTGCTTTTCTTTGTATTGAGTCGGCGTTTCTCCGGTATATTGTTTGAAAGCCGTACTGAAATAGCGTGAAGTAGTAAAACCGACCTTCTCGGCAATTTCCGTGAACGACAGGGCCGTACTGGTGATTAAGGTGATCGCTTTCTCCATCCGGAATTTATTAATGTAATCATTGGCTCCCATATCGGTCAGAGCTTTCAGCTTATTGTAAAGGGAGGCTCTGCTCATACCTATCTCTTTACAAATAAAAGTGACATCCAGATGACTGCTATCCAAATGCTCCAGGATAATTTTATTCAGTTTCAACAGGAATGTTTCATCTGCCTGGCTAAAGGTGCTTTCTTCCGGCGCAGGGACTAACCCTGTATTCAAATATCTCTTCTTGATAGATTCGCGGTTCTTCAACCGGTTGCGAATGATTTCCATCAGCATTTCTATCTCAAAAGGTTTAGTCAGATAAGCATCCGCCCCGTTCTTGTAACCACTCAACTGGCTTTGTTTATCATCTCTTGCTGTCAGCAGAACGATAGGAATGTGACTGATCGTAATATCTTCCTTTATATTTTTGCATAGTTCATATCCATTCATTCTCGGCATCATCACGTCGCTGATGATAATATCCGGGGCATGGCTTTTGGTCAGTTGAAGGGCTTCCATACCATCCGAAGCAATCACTACCCTTTTGAAATATTCTCCTAGTGACTTTTTCAGAAAGTCCGTCAAGTCCGGATTATCATCCACTACTAAAACACTGTAAGGACTCGTATCGAAATTATCTTCCTCCGGTTGTTGTTCTTTACTATCATTACTCATCAATTCGTTCAAATATGCTTTCGGTTGGCAGATAATCTCTTCTGATTGTTGTCTTAAGGGCAGTTCAAAGAAGAATGTCGCACCGGCATCCTGATTATCTTGCGCACCAATGGAACCTCCGTGTAGTTCTACCAGAATCTTGGAATAAGACAATCCGATCCCTGTGCCGCTCTGTTCTCCTGTACCCTGATAGAAACGGGTGAAGAGTTTCTGTGTATTTACTTGTTTCAATCCGTTTCCCCGGTCAATGATGGAGATACGTATACGATTCTTTTCAGAAAGCAACTCTGACATAATTATTATTTCTGCATCCTGTGGACTGTGTTTCAAGGCATTGATAAGCAGATTACTTAGAATAATCTCACACTTATCTTTATCAAAACTTACAGTATCGATATGTGGATCAAGCTGATAACGGATATGGACGTTCTTTGCTTCCCCTTCACTGATGAAATCTTGGGATACATGTTCAATCCATTGATTGAGAACATACTACAATCGCCAAATCAAAAAATTCCCGACCGAAAAACAAAATGTGTCATTAAAACACATATTAACATAAAACAAAATGTGATTTTTGGTGCAAAATTAAAGCCTGTTTAATCATCGTTTAAACAGGCTTTAATTTTAATCTATGATCATGTAAACTGATAAATCAGGATTAGCAACAAGCGGAAGAACATCTTCATCATCAAGAACGCTCATTGCATATCTATGAATACTTTTCTTTATCATTTCCAACGTTGGTTTTTCAAGGAATATGGAACTGGCATATGTCACCAGTTCGTTTCCTTCGTTATCGGTTCTGTCAATAGATTGAATTGCATATCGTATTATCCATGTTCCATCGGATAATTGTTCGATCGGCTTAGCCAATTTCCGGGGTAAGATATTTTTTCGCATTGCCTTTTCTTATTTGTTTTTTTAATTGTTTCTTAAAATTATATTCGTTCTTCAACACAAAAACCTCCCAATGTCCCTGAACATAAAAATATTTCCACCATGCAGGATTAATACGTTTCGCCACTTTCCGTCTTAGATTGTACGTATTGAAATGCCTCATTAATCCATAGTAGGAATTCAGGGTGGCAACAAATTTGTCCGCGTGTGCTTCCGCAAAGCCTTCCTCTGCTATTTTATTATATTTGTTGATTACATCGTATAAATTACCGACAACACGGTTTGAAATATAAATCCGACCGGGTAAAATGAATGCCCCTACAAACAAAACTCCCTTAGAATAATGCTGTATATATATTTTCTTAGGATGTAATTTAAGAAGCAACTGTTCTTGCAGGTAACTGTCAAGCAAAGGAACAGTATTTAGAATATCTTCTTTATTACGCATTACAAAGGCGAAATCATCCACAAAACGCACATAATACTTGATTCCCAGTATTTCGGAAATATAGTAATCAAAACAAGAGCCGATAAAATTTGCGAATTTCTGCGCATGAAGACTGCCGGGGGCAAAACCATGATCCGGATCAGCATGAAACAAACTTTTATCATGAGGTAACTCATCCCATAAATGCAACGGTGATTTCCTATAACATTTATGCTGTGGCTGGTGAAAGATAACAGTGCGCAATATATATAATAAACATTCTATATCGTCGCCTTTATAGTTATCCCGGATAAACAGGTCGATCATTTCCCATAACAGGGATTTGGACATTGACATAAAGAAGCTTTTGAAATCACCCTTGAAAATGTATGCGTCTTTCGTATAATTTTCACTAACTTCCATGATCATCCCATTCAGATAGGTAACAGCCGAAAGTGCTCCTTCGCCAATACGGCAATTTTTTGAAACATTTCCCTGTGCCTGAAAACGTTCTTCCAAAATAGGATCAAGGCGCAGATCCGCCCAATGTTGTATTATACGATCAACATAAGCGGAAGCAAAAATTTCACGAAGAACGGGCTTTTTCCGTATGAAGCATTTTGAATAATCAGGTTCGTAGCGACCGTATCTGATAGCATCCCACACGGCAACCAAATCCGTGTCATATTCAAACGAAAACTCTATGCAGTCATCTGTATTGCGTTTATTCTTGCAACAGACGTCAAATGCATGCACGATGGAAGATAAGGGTATGTCATAGATCGGTTTATCTGTTGCGGAAACGGGACGAACCCTGCCTGCGTTAGTCTTGTTGTTCGTGTTCACGTTGCCGTTGTTCATGTTCACGTACCACGCGTTCGAGGAGTCAGCATTCACTGTCTTAGTCTTTCCCGGTTCATCACCGGGGGAATGCCCAATAGATAAATTAGATTGCTCTCCCATAAACTCCGTGAAGATTATGGCTCTGGCTTTACGGAAGCTGTCTTTTCCTGGGAAGCGGTGAAATTACGCCACCCTATAATTTGCTTTTCAATCGACGTAATCATCTCAATGATGTCTGCTGTCGTCTGAATATTGATCAGTTTCCGGTCTCGACATACCCTTAATAAGAGTTTCAATGTATCAAACTTAACAAGGAATTCGTTCAGGTATTCCACGCGACGCGGAAGGCTTGAATTTGCATAACGGATCAACTCACAACAGCGAAGGGCGGACATCATAAGTTCCGTACCGAATTCGTACCTGTAATTCTTCGGAAACTTGTCTCTTGCATCGAGTATCAACATTAATAACCGATACATACACTGATAGACTGGTCTGTCTTCTGCTTTTCCCATGTTAATTTTTGATATTTTTTAAATTTTTCTTTTGCTCCGCAAAGTTAATGATTGTCAAACAATTAACACTCATTTTTTCAAAATTTTAAAACTTAAAAAGCCCCTACCGGGGCTAATTAAACGTAACTATCTAAGAGATAAAGAGTTAAAGAGACAAAGAATCTATTGCGGAAACGGGACGAACCCTGCCTGCGTTAGTCTTGTTGTTCGTGTTCACGTTGCCGTTGTTCATGTTCACGTACCACGCGTTCGAGGAGTCAGCATTCACTGTCTTAGTCTTTCCCGGTTCATCACCGGGGGAATGCCCAATAGATAAATTAGATTGCTCTCCCATAAACTCCGTGAAGATTATGGCTCTGGCTTTACGGAAGCTGTCTTTTCCTGGGAAGCGGTGAAATTACGCCACCCTATAATTTGCTTTTCAATCGACGTAATCATCTCAATGATGTCTGCTGTCGTCTGAATATTGATCAGTTTCCGGTCTCGACATACCCTTAATAAGAGTTTCAATGTATCAAACTTAACAAGGAATTCGTTCAGGTATTCCACGCGACGCGGAAGGCTTGAATTTGCATAACGGATCAACTCACAACAGCGAAGGGCGGACATCATAAGTTCCGTACCGAATTCGTACCTGTAATTCTTCGGAAACTTGTCTCTTGCATCGAGTATCAACATTAATAACCGATACATACACTGATAGACTGGTCTGTCTTCTGCTTTTCCCATGTTAATTTTTGATATTTTTTAAATTTTTCTTTTGCTCCGCAAAGTTAATGATTGTCAAACAATTAACACTCATTTTTTCAAAATTTTAAAACTTAAAAAGCCCCTACCGGGGCTAATTAAACGTAACTATCTAAGAGATAAAGAGTTAAAGAGACAAAGAATCTATTGCGGAAACGGGACGAACCCTGCCTGCGCTAGTCTTGCCGTTCGCGTTCACG
>CEAO01009939.1_pt1 | contig 17638 bp, 28 predicted proteins | sample 557631 | NCBI WGS metagenome assembly CEAO01 (sample SAMEA3182049, study PRJEB8094) | gut metagenome | biome: human; feature: gut; material: Stool; isolation source: human stools | place: Canada | collected 2012-02-08 | reverse complement strand
ATAAAGTTGCCCCAGTATTTTTTGATATACATCTGTCACACCTCCTGTTATTCTGGCCACTCATCTTCGTTGCAACGGCTGATGAAGTCATAGTGCAGGCTCTCAAAATAGTCGTTGGGATAGGATTCACCGTCCTGATGAAGCTCCAGTCCCTCCAGATCCATCATCTCATTGATATATGCAAGGGTATCGTGGATACCCGCAATATGTTCGTCCTGAAGCATCTCGGCCAGCACACCTTTCTGCTCCGGTGTCAGTGCGGCGAGAAGATCATTCTTCGCCTTGTTGTCCTCCGTCTTTGGAAAGCCATCACCCTTGACCCACAGGGCCGTCATGCTGTCTTTCTGCTCCACAAGGCCGTCAATAAATGCTTTATACAGTTCAAGATCCTTACTCATAGCAGATCCTCCATTCCCAAGCAATTTACTTTCGGATTAAACTCCCGTCATCAATGAAGGCAGCTTCCCGGATGCGCCGGAGAGATTCCGGTTCCAGCAAAAACTCCCGCAGGTTCGGGTCCTCAAAGAAGGACATGGGACGCACCTGCGTCGGCCCGGCAACCGCCCACAGCCGCGATGTTGCCAACCGCTCCGCTGTCTGGAGCGCCTTCTCCCGTTCGCCTAAATAGAGATAGCGGGCGATTGCGTCCCGATAGGAGGAGTCAGCCATGGGCACGCCTTGAATCTCCTCAAAGAGATCTACGGCATCCCTGGCGGTTCCGAACATACAGCAGTGGTTATAGAGCTTCCGCCTGGCATCGGGATCGTCTGGCGAGAGTTTCTTATTCTGTTCCACCAGCTTTGCCCAGAGCTGCTCCTTTGTCTGCGGTTCCTCTGGTTCATGGTAGGGGTAGTTCTTGTCGTTGTCCGCAAAGGGCATAAGGCCCCGTTTGAGGTAGTCCATCAGGATGTCACAGAACCGATCCCGCTGGGGGAGGCCGTTCTCAGCCCGGATGCGCATCTGTTCCTTCGTCAGCGCCTCAATCAGCTCCTGCTCCCGGTGGAGCCGGATGGCCGCCACCGTCATGGCGATCATGTGTTCATCGCTCACATTGCTGTAATACCACTCCTCCAGCCAGGGAAGGATGGCCAAATCCAAAGCCAGCGCCTTTTCATAGTCCAGGTTGAAATAGGCGACCTCGGCCTTGACCGCTGCTACCTGATGGGGGTATTTATCGGCAAAGGATTCCAGCGTGTCCAAGGCTTCTTCTTTGCCATCCATGATCTCATAGCAGACCATACGGACTTTTTTGGGGAGTTTCACGACATCCATGTTGCGCCTCCTTCAGTCTTTTTTCTGTAAATAGTAGGTTCCACACCGGCCCCTTAGCCGGGTGTCCAGGCTTTCCTTTCTGATGTCTGCCACCTGCCGAAAAACCGGCTTGATTGCCTATCAGCAAAGACAGGCGCGGCTGTCAGCGGCGGCTCATGAAATATGCAGTTCATCTTGACCGTTGCTGGCTCGGTTGGCTTTGCTATCTCCCCGATAAATGGGAAGTTATCGACTTGTTTTTGATAGCCTGTTCTGCAAGAAGATGACAGCGGCTTCATGTACTTCTTCTCTTAATTCGCCCTGTGTAGGACTTTTTGCAATCCTTTGTATATCTGAGAGAATACAATTTATGCTCTCATCGGAAAAAAGAGGTGCCAGACAGGTGATAATCCAATACTTCCATATGTCGTCTTGTTCATGTGGACTTAAAACTCTATGAATTAAAGGGACAAGGGCTGATTGGTGTAAAGCGAGCACCGACAAAATATCACCAGCAACAGGCCAATTACAGTCCTGTATCCACTCCAAAAGAGAGGGTAATATCGGCTCGATCTCATTGTCAGTAAGGTGTTTTAGCCTCTCTATATTTGAACTATCAAATTTATTTTTTGGCACTAAGTCGTGAATATCTGTCATATTGGCTCTTAATCTCCATCTCAAATTTTATTGTTCTCCAAATACTTTTTTCTTTCTTAAAGAAGACGGAGCGTGTTGTTCACCTTGTCTGTACCATACGCGGTGCGCATGGCATTCACTCCTCTAAGCGTTTCAGGTAGGTCGCAGGAACCACCTTTGTCAGCCAGACTCCATTGGCGGACAAATAAAAGCAATATCCGTCCCGGTGCATCTGGCCGGCATCCACCAGGTAGATCACAGGTTCTCCATGCCGGTGCCCAACTTTCTCCGCTGTTTCCTGATCCGGTGAAAGATGAACATACAGGCGGCTCTGGGGGAGCAGTCCCTGGGCCTCGATGGAGGCGGCAAACCGCTGGGCCGTTCCGTGATACAGCGTCTCCGGTGGTTCAGTCACGGGGAGTTCCACATCCACCTGGACGGAGTGCCCCTGGTTTGCCCGGATTTTTGTCCCGTCCTCGCTGAAGGAATACCGCTGCTTTTTATCACTCCGCACGATTTCATCCAGAATGTCCCGATTGATGGGGTATTTTCTGCTGATGCCCGCCAGCAGCGCGCTGACATCCGCCCAGCCGTGGGCATCCAACTGGATTCCAATGACCTCCGGCTTGTGCCGAAGGATCAAGCTGATATATTTGCTGATCCTTGTGAGATCGGGTGTTGTTTCTTTCATGTTGCCCTCCGCATTCTCAAATTGATTCCACACGAATAATGGGCCGGTAGAAGTCATAGTCGCCGTTTAGTTCCTTGTCCTCCTGCACTTCCGGCTTGCAGTGGGGCGAACAGGGCAGGAAACCGAGGAAAATTCCAAGTCCGCCGCAGATGTTGCACCCGCCATCACCTCCGCAGGTGGTAAACCGCTCGGCCTTCACGACCTCCCGCATATAGGGGTCATAGGTAATGGACAGGCCGAAGAAGTTGGGTTCCTCCATATCGAAGGGCTTGTCCTCATCCTCCGGGCTTTCAAAGTGATGCAGGTGCATGGAGTAGTCCATTCCATCCCCCCAGGGGAACAGGGTGCGGCACCCGCCGCCGCACAGATAGGCCCACTCGTCCGCCGTAGGCAGCGAGAGCCCCTGCTTTTCCAGCCCGGCAAGGAGTTCATCGTAATCAGTGCGGTTATAGATACAGATCTGAAAGCCCTTTTCCGTCCGCTCAATGCGGGCTGACTGGTGTATAGTAAGGCTGTCAAGGTCGCTCCAGGCAAAATCTCGGAACTTTTTCAGCCAGTCAGGATGGGCGGTCAATCTGGGATCGTCCATTGTGACCGGCTCCCAGCACAGTTCCTCCAACTCCCGGCCCACCAGCATAGGGTCAATGGCTGCCTGCCGAACGGGAGCCATGCTTTCCCGGATCATCTCCTCCGGGTCCTGTTCCATCTCCCATTCCCGGAACAGGTACTCCAACTCATCTCGGCTCTCCTGATTCAGCCCTACGGCGAATTGTTCCCAGCCCAGGGTAACGGTATCACCGGGGACAAAGACGAACTCTCGACCATCTTTCTCGAATATGCCGGTAGTACAGTTCTGGCCCCAGCGGTCAAAGGTATGTAGACCGAGAAAAGTCATAGTATAACGAGCAGCCAGGCTTTCCATCAGCGCCTGTTTCTCGGTGGGTTCCAGTTGATTAAACTCCGTGCGGAATAAATTTTCGTTCACAGTAGTCCTCCTTCGATCCGTTCTGCGTGTTCCAGCAAATAGCGCCGGCCATCCTGCTTGGCCTGCTCCAAGTATTGTGGAAGCAGGACGGAATGGATGGCATCCAGCGAAACCAGAACCGCGATCCGCTGGTATTCCTGTAATTCGAGGGAATAACAGTTCCGCTCCCAGAACAGCGGAGCGAACTGTTCCACACAGTCAGGACGCAGAGCGGGCATTGCCAAAAGCGCCCGCCGGCTCACATATTCATTGGGGTCTTTTGCGAAGTCCAGGATCATGTTTTTGATTTCCGGGCTGCACGGACATTCTGGCAGATACGCAGCAAACTGCCACTTGGCCTCACTCTCATTGGAGGTTGCGGCCCTGCGGCAGAGGCACTCGAACCATTGGGGATGGGAAGTGGTCTCCTGTATAAACCCCTCCGCTTCGTTGTCCCTGGCAATCAGATAGACCATCTCATCCAACAGGACGATATCTGCCGTTTCTGCATCCATTTGGGTCAACACATAGCAAAAGGCACTGTAAGTATCATTCCAGTATGGATAATCGACTTCCCACATACTACCGATTTCTTCGGCGGTTTTTCCGGGATAAGTGACTTCCTGCCATTGATGGAATTTGATTGCCTGCTTCAGCAGGCGTTCACGAATGCCCTTTGCCATGTGCTCACCTCACGATTCTCCGCACAGTTTTCCGATCTCCAATGCCTGCTCCACAAGGCTCAGGAGCAGACTGGAAAAGCTATTTGCGATCTCCTCCAAATCGGAATAGTCGCAGTTATAACCCTGGACTCTGCCGCTCTCCAAGTCAAGGAATACGATACTTCCATCACCCAAACCGCCGATAGGAAATACAGGACCATGCTCACATTCGCTCATGTAGTCCACAAAGGCATCCTGAAATGTGGGGTAGGCTTCCTCCAATTCCTTTAGTGTGAAGATCCACGGCTCAGCCAAATAGCAGCCGCCGAAGTTCAAAAGCAGCCAGCGGTACTCTGCCGGAATGGGAGCATATCTGCTTTCAAATCGTTTCACAGCGTCCTCTGGTTCCGGGAAGATTCCCTTTGTGAAGGGGCTTGCTTTATAAGCAGTTTGAATTTTACTGCGGCATTTTTCCAAATTCATGTCATGCATTGTGTTTCCCTCACAGAGCATCCAGATTTTCCTGTAGATCGCCCTGCATCAAGTGTTGGGCAATGGCCCGGTTCAATTCCTTATGGGGGTGATAAGCGGCCTGCTCTACATCGTGCAGGCACTCCTCCATCAGTGCCTCCGGAGAAATGCCTTCCTGTTTTCCATAAAGGTGACCGAAGGCATAGCACACTGATTTGAGAAAGCCGAAAATATAGTCGTGATTTCCGCGCATACTGGGTAGGTCATTGAACGAGCCCATACCTCCGTATGCCCGAAGGTGGTGGGAAACCTCCCGCCGCTGGGTCCAGTCCTCAATATCCCGCTCCAGCCAGCCGATCCAGTTTTTGAATTCCGGGTGGTCTGTCTGTAAAATCGACCGCAGACAGATCAGAGCCTCCGTATAAATATCGGTCTGTTTCATAGGCCATCGCCCCCCAAAATACCTCCATAGAGAACACCGTTTTTCCCGAGGAACAGCATCTGGCTGCGAAGTAGGCTGCACTGCTCCACAGCGACCTTGTTTCCGTCACAGGTGGGAATAGCCTCCTGTTTTTGCCCAAGACGATCACCATGAGCAGTAAGGAAGTAGAATTTGTCCCGTTGCTGGTATCCGCCTTGAAACAGGAAGGTATTGCCGGACGGGGCAACAGAAAAAGCTCCGCTTCCTTCGATTGGCAGTTCAAACACAAAGTCCTCTTTGAAGTTCGTCCGCACCAGCCGGAATTCATCGTAATAATAAAACCACAGGTTTTCTTCTTCGTCCAGGCTGATGGCGTAGCAGTCATAGATGGAATACTTCTCATTCTTCCAGAGAGGAGTTCCACCCGATGTCCATGCAATCAGGCCGCAAGCACCCAGAGGTTCATCCCAACCGTAATTACCAAATACACCTTCATCAAAGTAGCTGGTAATGATGGTGCCATCTTTTTTTACCACACAGTCTTGAATGCCATCCCCCAGGCAGAAACGGGACAGCACAGCTCCGTCCCGGCTGACGATCCAGGCGTTCTGGTCGGGGCCGTTTTCCCGATAGGCGCATCTTGCCCCCAGCAGGAGGAAGTGATCACCTGCGGGCCGCAAATAATGAAACTGGAACTTCAAGAGGCCAAGAGGAAACAGCGTCGTTTCCAGCACCCGCTGTTCCGCCCAATCCAGCTGGATTTCCACCGCGGTATAGGTGGAAGGAGTGCTGAGCCAGTCCTTACCCTGTGTTTCGGACGACTGTTCCATGAGAAGATAGACTTTTCCATCCCTTGCCGTGAAAAAGTCTGTAACTTCTGTGCCCTCCAGATGGTTTTCCCGGCGCAGCTGGTCCAGGTCAATGATGGAGAACAACGGCAGATTTTTTGCTTTTAAGGATTTGTTCATTGGGATTCCTCCTGGTTACTTTAACGCTCCATCATAGGTGTGAGTTTCCCAGATGGACTCAAATTCTGCTTTCTCTATTACACAGGCGTGGAACTCCTCACCCCAGACATGGGCGTTCAACTCATCCACGGTGGGGATCGGTGTAATCTCGATGGCGCCGTCGTAAAGGTCAGGGATGTTGCGGGTGCGGCCATCTGCAAAGATGTCGATGGAGCGGAGGGCCAGCCGCTCATTTTCGGTATCCACTTCATAGAGGATGACCGCTGGTTCACCCTCCGGCGAGTCCTCCCAAAAGAGTTTGATGTACTCGATCATATCGATGCCCTCATCGTATCATTTGAAATAGTAATACCAATTCCCGCCAAATTCCCGGTCACATTCCTCCTGTGAGGCAAAGGTACAGTCCTTAATTCCCTCAATGGGGTAATGACGCTTTATCAGCTGCTCTCTGTGATAGGAATTGATCTGTTCTGTCAGCCCGCTCTGCCGCGCCGTCTCTAATTGCGAGCCTGTGGCAAAGATGTAGGACACAAAGTAGTTGTCCGGCTGGATGTAGCAGCCAAACTCAACGGCCTGCTGGATGTCATCGAAGTGGTGTTTCACATCCTCCATGCAGGCTTCTATTACTTTTCGCCATGCAAACTCCTGCTCCTTATTTCTCATGTTCAACCTCACCTATACCCAGATAAGTCCCCATCGTTTTTTCATTGTCACAGGCCGCCCGGATCATTTTGGCCAGCATCATCAAATCGTCGATGTATTGGGAATACACGCAGAACACATCCTCGTCAGAGTCGAAGTGAAACAGATCCTCACCACTATTATTTTCCTCAAACTCCCGGATCACGCCCCAGACCAGCCGTTCCCAGTCTCCGCTGTTGCCGGTCAGTCCCAGCCGGCAGAATTCTTCTGCCCGGAACCCGTCACTGATTTTCAGCAGAAGGGAGATCGCATAGGGGTGGTGGGGAATGAAAAAGAATGGCGCGATCTGCTCCGGCTTCACCCAGATTTTGAAGGGCGGACGCGGATCGGGTATCCAGGGCAGAATCTCCCATTGGTCATCCTGTCTATTTCCATATTGGCAAAGGTCTTTCATGTAATCCCTCGATTCCCGGTATATGTAATCCTCCCCATAGCCCATGTGCCAGCCAAGGGGGGAGGCATGATTTTCTTATCTTTTAGTGCCATAGGGTTTGTCCTTCCCCATCAGAGCTGCCGCAGTTCTTCTTTCACATCCAGCGGAGCGCCGTCCGGGGATGTGATCTGTGCCAGCTCTGTTTCAGTCAGATTTTTCAGGAAAATGCAGTATTCATTTGGGTATCCACCCACAAACTCCATTTTGGGCATTCCGATTTGCTGAGGATCAGTGATCCACAAGCAAGGTTCTCCCGTCGCCCAAAACCGCGTCAGGGTAAGACGCTGACCACGATAAAGGACATTCTGATCCATCCTCATCCCTCCTGTAGCTTTTTCAGCAGCTTCACGATCCGCTCCCGGTTCTTTGCGGTTTTCATGAATGTGGGGAGATGATCGGCCTGGGTCTTTTTTTGGCTTCCCGATGGCTTTTCTCGCAAATCGGCGCTGAGATAGTCGATCAGATAGGCAAGGTGCTCCCGGTTGAGGGCCCAGACTGGCTTACCCTGGAAGGAGGTCAAAAACCAAAGTTCCAGGCCGAAGTAAGGTTCTCGTCCATCTCTGATTTCGCCAATATATGAAAACGCCTCCGCTGTTTTATGAACTTCTCCTGACATGGTTGTTCCACAGTAGGGGCAGGCCACATGGAGGACGGAAAAGTGCTGCTTTGCCGTATTTTCAATATCAACCCGATAGTATCTGCCGCAATTTTTGCACTGGTTATGGACATCGTAGCGGTAGATCGTCCGGTCGCGGGTCTCCTGATGGCCGCAGCTCAGGCAGCGGAAATAGGCGTTGGTATCATCCACTGTCACCATGCCCGTGCCGTGACACTTGGGGCATTTCACTTGGATGCCAGAGGTCAGGGCGCTGTAGGCACTGTATGTAAAGTAAGGTTCATCGACAATTCGGCTCATGCGCCCACACGCTCCTCTCATTCGTTCTTTTCCAGATAGAATCCCCATACACAGTTGGAGAACTCCCCGGCGGCAAAGCGGTGGATCTGCCCGTCAATCTCCACCTGCCAGACCTCGAAGGTATGGTCTTGGTGATAGATCGGGTCTTGGACTTTTACTCGCTTGCCGGTGGTTTGCCAGTCGTAGTCAAAGATGTTCACACCGAACAATTTGCATTGACCGTCTGGGCCAAAGGTTTCATATTCCCATGCCATGTGATGCCTCACAATTCAACGCACTTACCTACAAAGCAATAATTTTATTCCTGCTGTAAGAGTTCTATCAAAGAATCCAAATGCATATCCCACGATTCCCAGTTATTACTTTCTTTCCAAAGTTCTACGATTTCTCTTTCGCCATCTTCATCAGGAACTTGATTTTTAATACTCCTCAATCGCCTAAGAAGGTCTTTTCGAGCAGTAGCTGAAGCTGAGAAATTCGTTATTGCCGACCAAACATTAGAATCCTCATCATCGTAGTTTAGCTTTCCTGTTTCCCGCCATTCAGAATAAAGTTCTGCGAGAGCGATGGCGGTATTATCATAGAGAAAGTCAATTTCGCTCACTGTTTCTCCAAGAAAACCTTCCTCTTTCAGAAAGCCGATCAATCCACCCAAAGTCAGTTTCTTATGTTTGGGTAAATAATCTGTTTTCAAAAGGGAAATTAGGTCTAAGCCATTATCACTTTCCAATGCTTTTACACCCCATGAACCCATCTTCCTGTACCTCCAATCTGATTCTCATGAACTTCACAATCCCGTGCGCTGCCAGCCGTCCAGCCGCTCCTGCACCCCGTCGATCATCCAGCTCTCGCCCACGCGCTTCATGAGAAAGCGGCGGTCAAAGCCGGTGTTTTTCTCTCTGGTGTAGATGTAGAGTTTGTTCTTGGTGATCTGCTCCGCGTCAAGGAATTCTTCCCCATTGTAGGTGCCCTGGGCACTGTATGAGAGGCCCAGAGGCCGATAGCCCGGACGGGGCTTTTCGCTCACATACTTCTCCCAGATCGCCAGCAGCCGGGGCACTGCCTCGGCATCTTCAAACCCGGCCTGCTCCATGTACTGCTCCCATTCTGTCATCTCGGCAAAGAAAGCGGACAGTATCCTGCGACATTCCGCCTCCGTCTGCTCATCCAGTTGGACGGGCTTTTTTGCCTTTTCCCGCTGGAGCTGGGAGAAGTGTTCCATCTGCTCCCTGGTGAATTGCACATGGGACACCGGCTCAATCCGATTGTTGCCGGCGATGGCCAGCAGGCCCTCGTATGTCACAGCGGTATGGTCGATCTGGATGTGGGAGAGTTTGGGGATGGAGGCCGCCTGGAGCAGACCGGCGTCATCCAGCCCGGTGCGGTTAAGTGTCAGAAGATCCAGCTTGCAGCCTTGCAGGGCGGACAGGCCGCTGCCGTGGATGGCGGCATTGCCGTCCAGCAGCAGATAGCGCAGCTTGGGCATGGCGGAAAAAACGGGGAAACAGGCGTCAGTGAGCGCACCGTCCTCCACGCCGAAGTTGGCCATGCTTTTATGCCCGGCAAAGGGGGCAAGCAGTTCATCCGTCACCGGATAGCCTTTCACATGAAAGCCCACCAGGGTGTAACCGGCCAGCCGCTCCATGATCTCTGCGGTCAGCTCCGGGACTTCAAATTGCTTTTCTCCGTCTAAGGTCAGGACACCGCTCTCCCAGTTCACTGTCCGCGCCCGTTTCGGCCATTCCATCGCTGTTTCCCTCCTTACGCCTGCTCCTTGTAGCTGGCTTCAATGTCGATGAAGCGCACATACACGGCGCAGATTTCGCCCTTGGCGTCATAGCCGAAGTAGACCGGATAGTAGCCGTCACCCCAGCCGGAGGCAAAGATGGGCAGATTGCAGTCCGTGTCCGGCACCGTCCAGTTGAGCCAGTCGCCGTAGTCCCCCTGATATTTAGGGTGGGCTTTGGCGTTTTCCTCCAGAAGATCGCAGAACAGGTCATTGTAGGGGTCGATGTCCGGGTCTTCCTCCAGCCGCTTGGCCCAGTATGTCTTGAAGGCCGCCTGGGTCTGGATGTCCGCAACGCAGCCCATCCCGGCATCTACGCCAAAGCCAAAATAATCGTCCTCATCCAGTCCCTCGTCCAGATCTTCTTTGCCCGTCATACCCAACTCATAGCGGACAGGCTTTTCCCGGCTGACCTCCACTTTGACACAGGCATAGCGGTCACCATATTTCTCACTGGGCACCACACAGATCTTTACGGGATAAGTCCCGGCGGGGATTGTCTGTATAAAGGGCGGTGTGTCCTCCAGCTCCACCAGCGGATCGCAGGCGAAAATCGTCCCAGTGGGGAAATGGACAGCGCCAATGTCCAGCACATCCACGCCCATATTCCCAATCACTTTCTCTGTGAAATGAGCGTCCAGGTCTGTTTTGCAGGTCAGTTTCTCCTTGATGGATTCGTATTTGTTCAGCCATTCTGTTGTCGGCATACTCGTTTCCTCCTGTTGGTTTGGTTTGAGCATAGGTCAGCTCTCTACAATGCGTACCTGTTTTCCTCCAATTTCAATTTCCAGCTTTACGCCATAGTCCGCCGCCCAAGCAGGACACTTGCTGAGCAGGGCCAGAATGTGCTCATCCGGCTCCCGGCCAAGGGTCACACGCAAAATCACGGGCCAGCCACCATATTCCTTTTGAAACTCCTCACTCTGGGTGTGGTTCAGATAGCCCTCCATCTTGTCCAGCAGGGCCTTCTGCGTTTCCGGGGAGCCGTCAATAAAGCCGTTGCAGACCAAAACCATCACCACTTCTCCGGCTTTGGTTTCTGCCAGAATGTCGATCTTATCCAGGTCGCCAAACATATTTTCAATGGACATTGTTTTTACCAGTCCCTTTCTCGGATGGCCTCCTCAATATCAATCGGAATGCCGAACCACTCCAGAATGTAGGCCACAGTGACACCAATACAATCCCGGGCCACCGTTTCGATCTCGCTGTCGTTCTCGTCAAACTCCTCTTGGAGATCATTGATGCCGCAGACCGCCTCGTCCAGCGTCTCCTGCACTACTTCAATGTCGGTTTCGCCGCTCTCCAGCAGGTCGATGACCTTCTGAAGTTCGTCTTTTACCTTGTCTACCAGAAAAGCAGGATAGTAATCGTCCTGATACATCTCGTCCAGCAGTTTGTAATTGGGGTCAAATGTTTTCATAGGGATTGCTCCTTTCTCATTCAAACATCAGGCCGTATGATTCGGTCAGGCTGCCACCATCCTCATGGAACATACACTGATACAGAGGCTGGCGCTGTGTTGCTTTGCGGAACCGCTCCAGAACCGGAGCCAGCGGCTCATCGGTAGGGATGCCGAGCGCATCAGCTACCCGCCGCCAGCTGTCCATATCCATATCTTCCAAGTTGATGTTGCGCTGCCTCTGTCCGTATTCCTCCAGTGTTTTGGAGTCCGCATACTCCTTTGCGTCACAGCAGTCGTGCCAGCAGATGCAGCGCACGATCAGTGAAAAAAGGTCGTCCATGCTCTCGGCCAGACGGCCTGCCTCACCTTCGCTGCTGTAATAGCCGATGGAGCCATCTTCCAACAGGTGGTATTCTCCGCCGGAGCCATCTCTGGCAAAAGCCATACCGGGCAGTGTGAAGGTTGATCGACCATCCGCCTCATCCCTCGGAGACAACTCATCCAGCAGGAAGAAGTCAAAAAGGGAATCAAACTCCTCTGCCAGATCAGGGTCATCACGCAGTGCTTTCATATAATCCATAGCCGTTTTCCTCCGTCTACTGTTCTGGTGTTAACTCATGCAGCCTTTCCAGCCACAGCGGTTCTTCAATCATCTCATCGTTTTGGTAAAAATGTTCCTTGTCACGGGCCAGATGATCGGCAAGCGGAGGTGCGTCCAGCGGGGTGCATACCGCAAAACTGTCACAATCCGCCCCCTTAATCTCCCGGTTGAGGTAGTACACCCGCTTGGCATCGCGGGAATACCAGTGACTGAGCAATTCCCATGAGGGCAGATCCGCCTTGGGAAGCTGCTTACCGTAAGCATAGATTCGTTTCTCATCCCTGGCAAAATAGGTGTCGCCCAACGAGAGGAAAGAGGAAACTTCCGCGCCTTTGATGATCTTCACCTTGCCGTCTCCGTTGTGGAAGTAGACCTGCCGGCTGTCCTTTGCATATCCCTGTGGCGCGCCCGAATCGTTCTGGCCATTGTCCAACACCTGGAAGGTTGCCAGCTCTACATCTGGGATTCTCCCGCTGGTAGTGTAGACGGCTGTTTTGTCCATCGCGTGGGCATAGTTTAACACCCGAAACGATGCCGGGTCTGCTCCACGCAGGCGAATCCCGCCGAGAAAGCAGGCCGTAGAGGATTTGCCCCAGTAATGCCAACAGCAGAAGTCTTTGGGCGAAACACCCTTCAACAAGCCGTTTTCATATAGGCCAGAGAAATAAACGGCTCCATCCCGAAGGAAAAATTCGTTGTCCACCGGCTCTATGTTTGTGATCGGCTGCAGCAGTTCTTCGTGATGATCTGTTATGCTCAGTTCGATTTCGTCGTCGCTATAAACTAAGTAGAGCCCATGAGGGGCCTTTCTATCGAAATGCAGTTCAATGTCATGATATTTGAGGATCAAAGGTTTCCCGTCGCTTCTCATGGTGGAAACAGCATCGGGATTCCCGAAGATTTCTATGACCTCATCCTGCGATATTCCGAATTTCAGCGGTGAAATGTCCCGAGGATTCTGCAATATTTGATTGCGCCAAATAGTAAAGTCCTGTTTCATATTTTTAATAGCACTGGAGGATCAGCCAGATCCGGTCAAAGCGGCGGGCGGCCAGATCCTCTTTGGTAATGTAGAAATAGATGTGCCCGCAGTCTCCGAACATCAGCTCAAAGTCGCCAAGCTCCACGATATCCAGCTGGAACAGCAACATCCAGCGGTCACGGGCCGTTTCTTCCGCCCGCTGACGGACCTCCTTGGGGATATTGAGCCAGCCGTTGCCCAGATAGTAGCCCTGAGTCACCAGGTCGCCCTCGTCAAACATGCTGTTCTGGATCACATCGGGCCAGCCCAGCAGCTGGGAGCGATCATCCGGGTTCTCGGGGTCCTCGCCAGTCAGTTCATCCAAAGCATCGTTGAAAGCGTCGTCATCCTTTTCATCCGGGAACATCTCGCTGAAGTCCTGCCAGGAAGGATAGGAGGTCTTGGCATCCAGCTTGATCTTGACCATGGGAAACTTGAAATCCTCTCCCATATCTGCCGGGAAGTCAGCGGCAGACAGCGCGGACATGTCCTCAAACCAGTAGACACGGGCACAGCCCTGATTCTTGGGGTCATAGCCCCAGCACTGGGTATCCGTCTCATAGAAGAAGGAGAGCAGGCCGTGATCGGGCAAAAGATGCTCTTTGTCAAACTGGGCCAGCTCCTCACAGTTGAACTGGGCCAGGAAAGTGAGGGGACGATCTTTTACCACATGGTCATAGCTTTCGCCCTCATAAGTAGGCCAAACAAAGTCCGGGGGCACATCCGGCTTTCCGCCGAAGCGGGTGGCGCTCAGCTTATATTTTTCTTTCTTAGCAATTTTCAACACAATGCTGTTTTTGCCCAACGACTCCAGTTTTTCTTTGATGTTCATAGCAGTTCCTCCATTATTTCTCAAGCGGGTAATACCAATCCTCCGGGCCGTTATAACTGACCTCGAATGCATCTGCATCGACCTTCAGTTCTGATTTGGCTGTTCGATAAGCTACAGCGGCAACTTGCTTCAGGATTGGGGTAGCATTTTCCCAGTAGACGGATGATGCGTCATCTTCCGACTCGGAATCTTCGTCTTCCTGTTCCTCCTCAAAATCCAAAGAGAAGGATTCATTTTGAATCTCTACATAGAATGGAAGTTCAAAATCCGCAGGATTGGTAATCCGGATTTCTCCGGTGGGGGCATACATTTCGGCCATACTCAGATTGCCGGCCTGAAGATATTTCTGGTATTGCTCTGCTTCGTTCTTGAGATACCGTTCCGAGGAGGCCCGGCTGTCAAAGTGGACGGCGCTTACCCCAGAGGCAAAGTCCGTTGTCAGGCTTATAGTGAACACCGTGTAATCCGGATGCTCCGCTTTCAGCTTTTTGATGGCGGTATTCACAAGGGACAACATTTCAAGCTGGTAAATGACCGTATTAAAATTTGTATCCATAGTCGCGTTCTCCAATTATTCAATCAAAGTTCATGTGGATACCCGATCTTATCCAGGCCCGTCTTGATTTCTTCCCATTTATTGCGCTTAAGGTTCAACGCAGCGACCAGTTCTTTTGTCACCGGAACCCCATCAGCAAGCTGGCGCACAGCCTCCAAAGGCAGGTCTGCTGGGTAAAACCACTTCCCGTAATCCACATAGCTCTGTAGATTACCATCAATCGTGGAGAGCAGATCCTTGGATGCGTCCTCGCCGTCCATGGGATTGCAGTGCCAGGTGGTGCCATCTTCCGTCCAGACGCAGAAGGTACTTTTCATCTTTTTGACTTCACGGCTGCCCATGAGCTTTTGCAAAGCAGAGGGCATTCCATCCGTCAGGTCTTCGATACGGGGAAATTTTTCCTCCCAGTCGTAGAGTTCGGAATCCACACCGTTGATTACACAGCCTTCCGGCGCAAACATGACGATCATGCTCTGGTCACTGCCATCGGTGGAAAAGAATGCCTCCTTGCCTTTTCGCCATGCGGGGTTGTAGGTATAGTGGCGGATGAAGTTCCATTCCTCCTCCAGCATGATGATGTCCAGAGCCGCCAGCCCTTTGCAGAATTTTTTCAGGCGCTCCGCATTGGGCAGGCCAGATAAATCTTTTGTTGAAATCATGTGGCTTTCCTCCTGTCTTTCGTCACCACAGCCGGTCCATCTGGGTATATATCTTATTCGGTTCTCTGTCCGTAAAACTGGTCAATGAGTCGGCGGGCTCCGTAAGCGGCATCACATTCAAAATATCCAGCACATAATACCAGATCCCGGTATCCCAGTCCCGGAACCGCCCATTGCAGACAGCCCGACCATAATCACCAGGAATCAAATCCAGTGCCAGCTCATTGAGGGGCTGTTTTTGCCCGGTCTTATCATAGGTATATCGCTCCGGCATCGCACCGATGTGCCAATCATTGCGGTAGCGCACATGGATTCCGGGCTCCTGCTGAATCAGTTCAAAAGGGTGAAGTCGCATTGTGCCATTCGGCTTCCATTCCATTAGCCTGCGACAGTCCTTATCGATCTGAAATTCATCGGGCCTCTGTATGATAGATGCAAAGTGAGTAGGCAGGCCAAAGGAATAATAAGAGAAGAAGTCTTTCGGCAGCCGCATGGCTCTGGGATACTGGTTCCGCTGTACGGCCGCATTTCCGCCCCGGCAGTCTTTATATCATTGCAGGCGGATCTGCTGAACCAGAAGTGTGGGCAGATGCTTTGTCTGATTACTGTTCTGTCTCATCGCCGCACCTCCTTTCCTGGCGTCCCTTTATGAACGATTGGCCTGCTCCAGCCGTTCCATCAACAGTGGAATTGCCGTAACCTGCCAAAAATCTCCGCTTATCCAACCAGTGGACATTCCTACATGAGTTTTGGCAAATTGATCTACATAGTAGTGTTTGCCCGGCTCCGGCAGCTCTCCGGTCAAATCCGCAAAGATGTGGAGGATTTCCTCTCGGAGAACATTGGGGGGATACGGCAGTTCCACCGCCTGATACCGCTCCTTCAGAAGCTGCCACAGGAAAGGGTCGCCCCGAAGCCCCCACTGATCTGGTTCTGGAGTGAAGATGATAGACACATTGCTCATGATAATTCTCCGTTATCCAAAATGCTCTCCAAATAAGTGAAGAGGTTCTGCGATAGATATTCCATGTTTTGGGCGAGCTCCTCTTTCTGAACAGTATCTTCATCCAAGGAAAAGAGAACCTCATGATCGATCTGACAGATCCCACATTGCTCCTCATTCGGCATATTTGTTAGGTCAATGCACCGGATATAGAATCCACCATCATCCCATGCAAATGGCAGGTAACCATGTTTCACCAGAAGCGGGTTCCATGCATTTCGGACAGCCTTAAACGGGGCAGAAACGGGGTTCTCTCCAACGGGATTTTCGAAGTAGTGGTGGTAAACCGTGAGAAAAGCATTCAAACATTTGGGAAGGTTTGTTCCAATGGCTTTCTCCAGTGCCTCAATATCTTGGTCGGTGACGGTGGAGGGGATGAGCTTCCATGCCTTCCATTCATCTTTCGAATCTGCATCTTCCCGCCACATGGCTTTGTCCGATTCCCCCAAAGGTCGCATGACAGCAATTCCGTTTCCTAACTGTTCCAGTGTTTGATAGTATCGCTCAAAGAAATCCCGCATAAATTGACGGGCCTGTGTATCTGTCATAGCAAAACCTCCGGCGTTTTAGCTCTCATGGGTGATACAGAAAATCTCCTTTTTCAAGTCAAAGTAGATTACCATCAGCTCGTCGGTGATCTCCGGGTTGAAGGACAGATCCATAATGAAAACTTGTTGATCCATCTCGTCATCCACCAGACTGCCGAACCGCTTGAGCTTCAAAAAGTCCACCATCTCGGCAAAGGACAGCTTGGATGGGGCGGTTCCCGGAAAAAGTTCCGCCGCAATATCCGGGCCTACATCGTCCCGGTGGAACTCCATGAAACATGTCACAACGCTATGGTAGCGGCTTTCCTCGTCCGCCAGCGCCGCTTTGATGGCGGCTTTGGCCTTCTCCGCCAATTTCTCCGCTTCATCCAGCATTTCTCCCACCGCATCCATGGCGGTAGGATCAGCTGTCAGTTCTTCCTCTACATCGAAGATAAAGGGTAGTCCCGATTCCTCGGGAAAGTTGAAGATTTCTTCACCGGGTGTATATGTAAAATCAATGCGTTTGCAGTTCAGCTTCATAATGTTATCCTCCTGTTATCTGGCTGCGGTACTCCTTCTCCAGCGCAGTGTACCACCGATTCAGCATGGTTTCCAGACTGGTTTTTCCTTTGCGATCTGTAAAAACAAGGAACTTTTGCAGCAGTCTGGGGAACAGATATTTGCCCGCTTCTGTCAGGTCCTGATTGAGATAGACCATCCGCAGGATACGGCCCTGCCGGTCCAGAGGGTTCTTTTTCAGCAATTCCTTTTCAAAGCAGAAGCGCAGGAATACCACATTCTCGTCGTAGAAGTCCTCTACCACTGCTGCGCCAATGCTGGTGTATGTGATGTCGTACACCAAACGGCTCCAGTCAAATTTCTCAGCATAGAGCAGTTTCAGCGCCTTCGCCCAGTGTTCCTCCGGGATCACCAGCATCCTGTGCTGGGCGGTGCTGGAGTAGCCGCGGTAGACGGGTTCCGGCTGCCCCAGCAGTTCACTCACACTGTCGGCGTAGACGAAGCACAGCTCCTCATCGAACAGGCCGCCGATGAAGTTGCCGTTGCAGTACAGCATATAATTCTTGGACTTGGCCGGAGAATAAGAGAGGCTGTATTCCTGCGAGTCCAGG
>CEAO01017870.1_pt1 | contig 17667 bp, 10 predicted proteins | sample 557631 | NCBI WGS metagenome assembly CEAO01 (sample SAMEA3182049, study PRJEB8094) | gut metagenome | biome: human; feature: gut; material: Stool; isolation source: human stools | place: Canada | collected 2012-02-08 | reverse complement strand
TCTATGCTTCTATGCTTCTATGCTTCTATGCTTCTATGCTTCTATGCTTCTATGCTTGCTAAACCTTCTTCAACGTTCCGCCTGTAACCTTCTTTAACTTACCATAGATTTATTTGGAGCTATTTTTTAGCACAATGCTATTAAATATTTGCATCTATTTTTTAAAATGAACTATGGTTTTAACTTCTATCAATTTTTTCTTTTTTATTTTGAACTTTCTTAATACTCTTTCATTGTGTTTTTTTATATCTTTACTGATTATGCTATTGTGAATTTCTAGTTTTTGCCAAAACTTTTATCCACATATAACTAACGGAATTCCAACGCTTTAAAGCGCTAAACAAAAATATCCGGCGGAATACCGCCGGATATAAGTTTAAACAAATTTTATAAATACATCAATATTCAATAATCTTATTCAGCTGTATTTGATGTACGAACTCTTGAAAGCAACGCTGCTGATTCCGCCCTTGTAGCAGTCGCCTGTGGTCTGAACATTCCACTGTCGTCACCTGTAAGATAACCTGCCTCTGTCAAACCTGTTACATATCCTAAAGCATAATCCGCAATGGTATCTGCATCAGTATATTCAGAAGCAGTTTCAGATATAAGATTGAGCTTTCTTCCTATGATTGTTGCCATTTGTTCACGTGTAACTGTTTCATCCGGTGAGAATGTTGTTTCGCTTGTACCTGTTACTATACCTGCCTCAGCAGCCGCAGCAACATATTCAGCATACCATTCATCTGCCGGAACATCTGTAAACGCTGATTCAGTACTCGAAGACTCTATTTCAAATAACGAAACTGCCATTTTAGTAAATTCAGCACGTGTAACATTATTCTCAGGATAAAAATTGCCGTCTTTATCCCCATTTACTATATTATTAGCATACAAATCCATAATATAGCTGTAAGCCCAGTAGCCTTCGGTTACATCCCCAAATATCTGACCTGAAGGTGACGCTGTAGGAGCAACAGTTACTTCAGGTGTTGAAGTAGGCACAGGACTTTCTGATACTGCCGGAGTTGCTGTTGGAGTCGATGTTGGATCAGTACTATTATTTGTATTTCCTGATGGTTTAGATGTTGGCTTAGCAGTTGGAGCCTCTGTTGGCTCTGCCGTTGGATTAGGCGTTGGCACAATATCGCTTACTACGCTAATTTGAATTGTTGGAAGAGACGCTTCAAGATTGTTCAGTTCACTATCTACACCATTAAATTTTTCAATCTTTATTGTTTGTGTTCCATATTCATCCTTGTCTTTTACTCTAAAAAAGATTTTTGCAACAGTATTAGAGGTGTTTTCTCCTTCTGCATAAACAGTGGTTCCTAATGTTCCAAAAACAAAATGTCTTGTAGTTTCATTATAGCCCGATAATTCTTCCCAATCGCTTGAATTGTTACCAAGTTCGTCTATGCTTGTATAAAAATTTACATCACTATATTCAAATATATTTGAATTAAATGATAAGTCAAATCCAATTATTCCCGAATGAAACGACTCATTTGATGATAAATTAACGTCCACCTCAAACGTATCTCCGGGCTGTACAGTATCTGTCGATGATATCATATTTATAGTTATAGATTTATCAGAATTGTCAGCAAATACGGGAATAACAACTAAATTAAAAATCATAACTATAGAAACAAATATAGATAATTTTTTCATGCTTCTCATAAGTGGTTCTCCTCTCGCAGTTAAATTAATTGTATATAGCAAAATAGCAAAATTTTAAAAAGGAGACCCGAGATTCGGGTCTCCCTTATAGCTAACTTAACCTCAAATTACTTAGAAGGTGTTGCAGTAGCTTCCGGTGCTGCTGTTGCTGTAGCCACTGGCTCAGCACTGGCAGTAGCTTCCGGCTCTGCGCTAGCAGTTGCTTCCGGAGCAGCTGTTTTCTCTGGTGCTGCTGTCTCTTCAGGAGTTGACATTGTTGCCTTTACTCTTGAAAGAAGTGCAGCGGCTTCAGAACGTGCTGCTGAAGCAGCCGGTCTAAATGTACCGTCTTCTTCACCGGTTAACAGACCCTTTTCTGTTAAACCAGATACATACGGAACTGCATAATCTGAAATAGCTGCAGAATCTGTATACTTCATAGCTGCTTTAGATGTTATATCAAGATAACGTCCGATTATTGCTGCCATCTGCTCACGTGTTACATCATCATTCGGAGCAAACTCTGTTTCAGATATACCTGTAACGATTCCAGCTTCTGTTGCTGCTACTACATACTTAGCGTACCATTCATTTGCAGGAACATCAGTGAACTGAGATTCAGTTGATTTAGAATCAAGTCCGAAGAGTACAACTGCCATCTTAGTAAATTCAGCACGTGTTACATTGTTCTCAGGATAGAACATTGTAGCAGAAGCACCGTTTACGATACCTGCATCATAGAGATCCATGATGTAGCTGTAAGCCCAGTATGTTGACGGAACATCTTCAAATACCTGCTTACCTGGCTCTGTTGTAGGTGTTGGAGCCTTTGTCGGAGCCGGTGTTGCTGTAGCTTTACCTGTATTGCCTGTGTCTGGACCGCTAGGACCGCTGCTTGAGCCCTTCTTAGATGTCTTAGCAAACTCATATGTTACAACTGCTGTCTTACCATCAGCGCTAACTGTGATACTGTCAGCATCATAAGAATTTACTGTTGCAACTGCATCTGCGCTAATTGTGCAGTTTTCATCAGCTGTAGCGGTAAATGTAATTGTATAAACTGTATTATAAGCATATCTTGACTCTACAGCCGGATTCCAAGAAACGTCGCTAAGTTTATAACGTGCGCCTTCAGGTGCAGTGATATCATAAGATACCGCTCTATTTGAAGCCGGGGCAGTTATAGAACCAGCAATTGTTGTTATAGTAGCCGGATCAGCAGAAGGTGTCGGCACTGAACCTCCGAATACTACATCAACTGAAGCATTCTGCTCAGGCATTACAAACTTACTGTCTGATACTGGAATATCTGTACCGTCTGCAGCTTTAACAGTTACTACTGCTGTTGCACCAGCGATATTAGATACTGCATTGATTGTTACTGTATCACCGGCAGGAATGATGTATTGAGCGCCTGCTGTATCAGCAGCAACACTTGCAGATTTTGCTGCTGGTGTGTAAACTAATTTAGCTAAAGCAACATTATCATCACAACCAATTTTAACTTCTTGATTTGCAACTACAGAAATAGTCTTTACTACATAAGGAGCATCAGTTCCAATTGTATCTACTTTTGTTTCATTAGCTCCCTGAGTAACAACTAATCTACGAATATTAGTATTCTCTTTGTTAGGACTGCCATGCTTCACATATACTGTTATTGTACCATCTGCTGCTGGTGTGTAAGTGAAGTATCTAGCATCTGCAGTAGTCTTACCGCCAAACTTAAGAGCGCCAGTTACAGTCTCAGTTGTGCCATTCTCTAATGTAAATTCTGTATCACTTGTTCTGTCAACCTCAAACGCATTTGCATACTCTTGCTTTTCAGCATTAACAGTACCATTTGAGTAAGACATTAAACCATTACCTAAATCTACATTACCTACATACCACTCTTTTTCTTTATTAGTATTGTTAACAAGCTTTGTTCCTTCTGGTGCGTCAGCGAATGTCCATTCAACTGATTTACCAGGAACAGGTGCTTCTGTAACAATTGGTTTTTCTGTCGGAACAGGTGCATCTGTAACTACTGGTTTGTCAGTAACAACCGGTGCGTCTGTAACGATAGGTGCATCTGTTGGAACAGGAGCTTCTGTTGCCGGGGCAACTGTCGGATAAACCTCTCCGCTTGCATTTGTAAGAGTACCTGTACCATTTGTTACATTCAAAGTAGCAATATAGTTTTCAACCGGTGCAGTTGTAGCTGTTGGAACAGGAACAGCTGTAGCTGTTGGAACTACTGCTCCGCCAATAGTAACACTTGTAGAATTCATTGTTGCCCCAACCTTATCCAAGTTAGCGTCAACACCATTGAATGTTGTCAAATTAATAGCCTGAGCGCCGTCAGGTGCATTATCTTTAACCTTCAAAGTAACAACAGCTATCGGCTGATGTTTTGCATGGTCAGCTGTATATACAGTTGTTCCAAGCGTTCCAAATACAAAATGATTTGTTGAAGCATTAAAGCCTGAGTTTGCTTCCCAATCTGATGTTTGGTTACCCAAATCATCTTCATAATAAGCAAATTTAACACCTTGATATTCAAATACATTTGTATCAAATACTAAATCAAATCCGATTATACCTGATTTAAATGCCTTTGCAGAAGTCATATCAACTGTCATATCAACTGTTCCACCTTGTGCAACATTTTCTGCAGATGGTGTAACATCAATCTTAACAGTCTGTGCCGGTGCTTTACCTATCTCAACTTTTGCAGAATTTAAAGTGCTTGAAACCAAATCCAAGTTACTGTCAGCTCCGTTAAAAGTCTCAATAGATATATTCTGAACTCCGTCTTTAGCAGTATCTTTTACTTTTAAAGTAACTTTAGCCAGTGACTGACGTTTTGCATTGTCAGCTGTGTATACTGTTGTGCCGAGAGTTCCGAACACAAATTTGTTTGTTGAAGTATTAAAACCTGAGTTTGCTTCCCAATCTGATGCCTTATTACCAAGATCATCATCATAGTATGTAAACTCAACATTTTGATATTCAAATACATCTGTATCGAATACCAAATTAAATCCGATTATACCTGATTTAAATGCCTTTGCAGTTGTCAAATCAACAGTGACATCTACAGTTCCGCCTTGTTCTACAAACTCTGCAGATGGTGTTGCGCTTACAACTACTGAATTATCATATTCTGCAGCGAAAACTGAACCAAATGACATAAGGCTGAGAACCATGGCTACCACAACAGTAATTGCTGTGATCTTTCGTAAATTTCTCATTAATTAAAACTCCTTCCATGAAAATAACATATTTCAAGTAGTATTGTATAACTGACTCTCGACAGATTGCCGGGAGTCAGTTATTAAATAAATTTCTCTTATTGTTCTACGGGGAAATTTGTGATTTTTCCAGCAGCGTATTGCATTATAAGGATTGCATCCCCTGCATTGATACCATCGGTACCGCTAACATCAGCAGCAGTCTTCTGATCATCGCTGAGCTCTGTTTTACCAGCTGCATACTGCATAACAAGTATTGCGTCACCTGCATTAATATCAGTATCCATATTTACATCACCATACACAACTCCAGGAGCTGTTTTTAATGAATATGACTTAGCGTCAGGTGTTGAAACACCGGTTCCTCCGATTTTTACAATAATAATTGAATCATCATTGTAGTCAGTCTGTGACAGCTTAAATGAATATGTACCAGAAGCCTGACCGTCATACTGGTTGATATAACCTACAGGTGTTGTAGATGTAAAACCAACTGTATTGTTCTGATCGCCTGTGATACTTGTGATATCATATACAAAGAATGTCATCTGACTTGGTACCTCTGTACCGGAAGCAATTGTAAACGGAACGTTTACATTATAGTATCCGTTAGCATCGTCTTTTGAAGCTGAAATATTGCCTATTTTAACTACTGAACCAGTGTCAACGTCATCAATCTTAGATTCAAGATTAACATCGCCTTCTGTAACCGGCGCTGTGTCAAGCGGTACGTTTACTTCTTCTGAATCTACAGGAGCTTCTGTAGGAACAGGAGCATCTGTATCCTCAGCAGGAGCCTTAACGTCTTCTTCAGGTGCTTCCACATCTTCAGGCATAGCTGTAGGCTTTGGAGCTTCAACTGTATCTGTAACAGATGCGTCTGCATTATTGTCAACAACATCTCCCTCAGCGAAAGCCAAACTAGCTGTTGCTGAAAACATCATTAATGCAGCTGTAAGAGCTGCGCCAAACTTAAAAATTCTCTTCTTCATTTAATTTTCCTCCTAATTTTGTTTGTTTATAAAATCGTCGATTTCTTCCCAATTAAATCTGCAATTTTAAACTACAATCTCAAAATTCGAGGTTATCCTCCTTTCCCCAAAAATGTGTAAGAAATGCGGATCACAGAACATAACCTTTAAGTCTTAGGCAAACACCCAAAACAACCGGAAATGTGCATCCGGCTAATAGGTTCAAACTGATAAATAACGCATTTTATTTATTTTTCACTATTATGATACGTTAGTATTATACAACGAATGTTCAAAAAAATCAACCCCTTTTTAAAAAATAATAAAAGTTTTTCTGAAAATACAAAAGTAATTGACTTTTTATGTAAATCGTATATAATTGTGCTTATGAAGAATACAAAGAAACATAAAATAAAAAAATACATGACATATATATTGTTAATAGTTATCATAATAACTATGTTTTCAGGCTGCTCGGCCCAGTATCAAACCATATCTGACACCCAATTTATATTAGATACCGTATGTACCATAACCGCCGGCGGTGTGAAAAATACAAAAGAATTGATTTCAGGCGCCTTTGATGTCGTATATAAAATTCAAAGCAATATAAGCTATTATGATTCCGGCTCTACCGTCTCCATATTTAACAGTTCGCCTGCTGGTGTTCCTGCAGCGCTTGATCCGGACACATATACTATTGTAGAAAAGGCTCTTGAAGTTTCCAAAGCTTCGAACGGAGCCTTTGATATAACAATTGCTCCGGTTGAGGAACTATGGGATTTCAAATCAGAAAGTCCGGTTCCTCCTGAACAGAATTTGATAAATGAAAATTTAAAATATGTCGGGTATAACAATTTGATACTTGATTCTGAAAACAAAACTCTTACTAAAACCATTGACGGTGTAAAAATTGATTTGGGCGGATGCGGCAAAGGTTACGCTTGTCAAAAAGCTTTGGAATATATAGAAGAAAACTATCCCGATTCATACGCTATACTTGATTTTGGCGGTAACGTAAACGTTTACGGTCAAAATCCCAAAAAAATAAACGGAAGTTTTACAGTCGGAATCCAGGAACCTTTTGCGGCAAACGGAAGTTATTCTGAAATGGTTGATATAACTTCCGGGGAGAGTATAGTTACAAGCGGCACATATCAGAGGCACTTTTATTATAACAACAAAAACTATCATCATATTCTCGACCCATCGACCGGAACGCCTTCTGACAGCGGTTTTGACAGTGTCAGTGTTATTTCTTCATCATCACTTGAAGCGGACTGTTTGTCTACCGCCTGTCTGGTTCTCGGAGAAACTGACGGCACGAAGCTTGCAAATAAATTTAACGCAAAAACGTATTGGATAAAACAAAGGAGCAATTAATATTAATGAAAATAATTAAAAATGCCAACCTAATAACCATGAGTGAAAAATATGGCAATATAGAAAACGGATATGTTAAAATTCAAGACCATAAAATTATAGAAGTTGGAAAAATGTCTGACTTTTCAGATAGCAATATTGATGCCGAGATAATTGAAGCCGAGGGGAGAATTACAACTCCCGGTTTGGTTGACGCACACTCACACCTGGGAATGTGGGAGGACGGTTTGGATTTTGAGGGTGATGACGGGAACGAAGATACCGATCCCTGTACTCCTCAGCTCCGGGCGATAGACGCTATAAATCCAATGGAGGCGTCTTTTAGAGAAGCTTTTGCTTCCGGTATAACGACTGTTATAACCGGCCCGGGAAGCGCTAATCCTATCGGCGGACAGCTGGCGGCAATCAAAACATACGGGAAGCGTATAGATGATATGGTAATAAAAGCTCCTGTTGGGATAAAAATTGCTTTTGGTGAAAACCCAAAGGCTACCTATAACGACAAGAGCCAGTCGCCCAGTACCAGAATGGCAACAGCAGCATTGATAAGGGAGACGTTTAAAAAAGCTCAGGAATACCAAAGGCAGGTTGAGCAGTACCAAAATAACTCTGATGAGGAAGACCCTCCCGAATATGACATAAAGTCAGAATCGCTGTTACCGCTTTTAAATGGTGATATACCCCTGCATGCGCATGTGCACAGAGCGGATGATATATTCACGGCCGTTCGCATTGCCAGAGAATTTAATCTTAATTTGATATTGGTTCACTGCACAGAGGGGCATTTAATAGCTGAGCAGCTGGCAGATGATGGTTACCCGGTTCTGCTGGGCCCAATACTCACTGACCGAAGTAAGCCGGAACTGAAAAATCAAAGTGAAGTAACTCCTGCCGTACTATCAGAGGCTGGACTGAAAATCTCAATAATAACTGATCACCCTGAAACGCCTGAAAAGTATTTAACCCTATGCGCGGCTATGGCTGTCAAGCATGGGCTTAGAAGGGATGAAGCATTAAGGGCAATAACTATAAATCCAGCTGTTTCCTGCGGGATTGGAGACAGAGTTGGTTCTATAGATGACGGAAAGGATTCGGATATTGTTATATGGGACGGTGACCCGCTCGACATAATGAGCAGTCCGTATGGGATAGTTATATAAAACATGCCGTTTTATCGCAATAATATAGGTTTTGCTCCGCATATAATTTTTGCGGAGCTTTTTTATTTTGTTTATAATAACACATATTATGATGATAAATTTTTATCTATATTTAATATTTTATTTTTAGAACTAAGTGTTATTTTTTTATTTATGCTCTAAACGATTTTAAATACTCTGTAAGATATTTGATTTATAGAAAATAAGATTACAAAATCTAAAGCTGCGGACATTATTGTTCGCAGCCTTTAAGCGTAATTTTCTCATTTATCAATTCTTAAATAGTCGTTTATTTCATTGACAAAAAGTTCCCCATACCTTTGAAGCTTCGCGCTTCCTACACCTGATACTGTCTCGAACTCATCCAAAGTCTTTGGAAGTATCCTGCACATATCACGGAGCGACGCATCTGAAAATATAACATAAGCCGGAACACTGCCTCTCTCAGCCAGCTCTTTTCTGAGATCCCTCAGCTTTGAGAACAGTCCCTCGTTAACTGTTTCAGCCTGCACCGGCTTCTTCTTAGCCTTTTTCTCCTTCGGTGCTTTCATTGAAAGCCGATCCCCGCCAAATAATATGCTTTTTGACTTCTCAGTCGGTACTAAAATATTAAAATTATCCTCGTCTTTTATTATATAACCGCTCTGAACCAAAAATTCAATTATATTCATAACTCTGGTCTTGGTCATACCGGACATTATCCCGTACGTAGTTAACTCGTCTAAATGCCTGGAAATAACATTATCATTTTTTGAGCCGCACAAAACATCAGCCACCATGTTTTTGCCGAAAGCGCGTCCTTGACGTTTTATCCTATATATACAGCTTAGAATCTTCTGCGCTTCCTCGGTTATATCCACTGTTTCAAACCTAGTGTTGCAGTTTGAGCAGCTGTCACAGCATATCGGCGCTGTCTCACCGAAATACTTTAAAATAAAACCTCTGAGACAATCATATGTATTGCAATAAAACGTCATATGCTTCAGCAGTTCTAAATCCTTTTTTATAACCTGCCGGCGCATTTCCTCTGTCATTTCTAAATTTTCGTTTCCGTTTTCTATCAGAAACTTATTGATTCTGACGTCTTTCGGGGCGTAAAGCAATACGCACTCAGCCGGTTCGCCGTCTCTTCCTGCCCTTCCGGCTTCCTGGTAATAACTTTCAATATTCTTCGGCATATTATAGTGAACAACATATGAAACGTTGGACTTGTCTATTCCCATACCGAACGCATTAGTGGCAACCATAACTGTTTTTCTGTCATATATAAAGTCGTCCTGATTTATGCGCCTTTCCTCATCATCCAAACCTGCGTGATACCTGGTAGCCGCAAAACCTCTGGAGATCAGTTCGTCACATACTTCCTCAACGCCTTTTCTGCTTATGCAATAAACTATTCCGCTTTTTTCCTTATTCTGCGGACGGTTGAGTATATCCACCAAAGCATTAAGCTTATACTTTGGATTCTGAACCTCAAAATATAAATTTTTTCTGTCAAATCCGGTAACCATCCTAAACGGGTTATCGAGTTTAAGAATATTGCAGATATCCACGCTTACCCTTTTAGTAGCCGTCGCCGTAAAAGCGGAAACCACAGGCCTATATGACAAAGTATCGATAAACTCTGAAATTTTTAAATAACTTGGCCTGAAATCCTGACCCCACTGGGACACGCAATGAGCCTCGTCAACGGTTACCATAGATATTTTTGAGTTTTCTGCAAAATCCAAAAAATCATCAGTCACAAGCCGCTCGGGGGCAACATAAATTATTTTATACTGCATCTCCGCCGCTCTCTTAAACACCTCACGCAGCTGGCGGTAACTTAAAGAACTATTAATATATGCAGAAGGTATACCCGATTCCGTAAGAGACCTTACCTGGTCTTTCATAAGGGATATAAGCGGAGAAATAACAATAGTTATTCCGTCCATCAACATAGCCGGAACCTGATAACAAACCGATTTTCCCGCTCCTGTCGGCATTATTCCCAGCACATCTTTTCCGGACAGTATATTGTCAATAATATCTTCCTGTCCGCTCCTGAACTTCTCATGTCCAAAATATTGTTTTAAAATTTCAAGTTTCGTCATATCTTTCTCCGCCGTTATTTTATACTTTCGATAAACTCAGCCAAAATTCCCTCTTTTAATCCGGCAGAGGATACTATCACTTCCTCAGAGCCTATTTTGTTTATAAGCTCCACAATCGGCAGCACTCCGGCAATTATAGTGTCTGTTCTGGAAGCTTCTATCCCTGCGTCGCCTCTTTCAGTTTCATTCATTTCAAGGATATTGCCGAACGCATCAGCGACGCAGTCGCCTGCCATTACACAGCCGTGAAGCTGGCTTCTGTCTGCTCCCGGAACATTATTTTCAACTATCGCAAGATTATATATGCTGCCGCCCATTCCAACTATCGGAAGCTGATAAGCGTCCTCCAGCCAGTGTATTTTGTCAAGCTGGCTGTCAATATAATCAGTCAGCGCACTAAGCGCCTCCTCAGTTTCTCCTCTAAACAAAAACTGTTCAGTCATGTTTACGGCCCCGACAGGTATACTTGTTCTTGCCAGCGGCTCTCCGTCATTTACCAATATTATCTCGGTGCTTCCGCCGCCTGTGTCTACTATTACACAATCCTCTATATCAAGCGAACTGGTCACGCCAAGAAAATCATATTCGGCCTCCTGCTCGCCTTTTATCACTCTCACGATTATTCCGGTCTCATCCTCAACCTGTTTTATGAACTCCTGGCTGTTGCCCGCTTTCCTGACTGCTGCTGTCGCCACAGTGATAACGTCATCAGTATTATTTTCTTTCATAATTTTTTTGAACTCACTAAGCGCCGCGATAGTCCTGTCTATAGCTTCAGGCTGGAGATTCCCGTCCAGGTTCATACCCTCGCTCAGCCGCGCCATATCACGGCACCTTTCTATATATCTATGAGATCCGGTTTTTTCATCAATTTCAACTATATCCATTCTTATAGAATTAGAGCCCAAATCTATTATTGCCAAAACCATTTTTATCCGCCTTCCTATGCCAATATCAAATTCAATAGCTATCTTGTCCATCACAAAAATTTCAGCGGCGGCTTATGCCGCAGCTGAAATATTAAACATTCGCCGCCGGCTAGACACCCGGCAGACATTATATCATTATTCTAACACAAGTGTAGGGAATAATACTTCTTCCTCTCCTCTATATTCAACAGTTCCCTGTCCGCAAATATTGTTAACATATGCTTCCTCCGCATTCTCGGCTGTTTTAACAGAATGCGGACCGCTTGTTAAAGTTAATTTTATTATTCCATCTTTATTGGATGTAAACTCTCCAAAAGCTTCTCCGTCTACATAAACCGTAACAGTCTTATCAGTCAAAAGGTTTCCGTTTATATCTTTAAGATATAGGCTGGAGGTATAATCCTTAGCCGTATATCCGCTCATTTCAACTATACGCCCTTCTGTGTTTTCTACCTCAAGCGGTTTTACTCCATTATCAGTAAGCTTCAATATATAATCGCAGACTATCTGCTCAACATCAGTTCCCTGCATTATCTCAGGCAGGCCAGGCACCATATCATAATCGTTTCCGCCCATTGCCACAAAATCATTTGTTGCAAGCAGAATCTTCGTCTCGGAATCAGTCCTGTCAAGCGGCTCTGTTTGACCGCCTAATGTTACAGAAATAACCTTTTCACCCTCTTTGCCTGACGGGTCATACTTTACGCTCATTCCGCCTATCTGCAAAAAACCTCCGTCTGGATAAAGGTCAAGCAGTCCCGTCTCCTCGTCCTGGGCGATTGCATTTTTAACGCTTCTCTCCATGACTGAATATAAAATGTTTGGCGTTATTTCCTTAACAAACAGCGTGTTTCCGAAAGGCAAAACATTAAATATACTGCCAACCGTTATATCGCCGTTCTTAACAGAAGCGCGAACCCCTCCGCCATTTTGAACGCTGACAATCGGCAGGCCGCTGTATTCGGCGCTTATATTATTTTTAACCTCGTCTATCATTGCGTCGCATATAAGATTTCCCAAATTTGTCTCAACCGCACGCGGCACAGCAAAATTATTTACATAACCGCCCCAGAGCGTTGTCTTTGTCTCGGCAATTTTATTGTCAAGCAGTTTCGACTGCTCAGCCGTTACCTTTTCTAAATATTCAGTAACCTCAGGGTCAGGAGTGACTTTTGCTTTAACCTCAGCACTGCTGAGCATATTTTCTTTAACTCCGATTACCTCTCCGTCCTTTACCGAAACTGACATAATACCTATGTTCTCTGAATATGAGCCTGTTTGAGCAATTAATACGCCGTTTTCAGTATTATTATACACAGTATGGCTGTGACCGTCTATGACCGCGTCAAGACCTGACGTATCCAAAAGCCCGTCTACAATAGCCGGAGTGGTGACGGATGACGCTTGAGAAACACCGACATGGAACAAGCCTATAACCACATCTGCTCCCTGGTTTTGAAGCTCCTCAACCTGTCTTTTTGCGGTCTCTGTCTCATCTTCAAAAGAAATGCCCAAGATGCCCGATGGTTTTGTTGAAGACGCTGTATCTGACGTCAATATGCCAAAAAATCCGACTTTCACTCCGTCTATTTCTATAATTGCATTTTCTCCATTATTCTCTTTTGTTCCATCGGCATAACTGCCTTTAAAAAACGGCTGACCGTCTTTTAGGGTGTTCGCCGATATAATCGGGAAATCAGCGGCTGCCGCATTTTTCTTTGCTGTCTCCTGTCCGTAGTCAAACTCATGGTTTCCGCACGCCATCACATCATAACCGGCTAAATTCATAGCCTCAATGGCGCTCGCCCCCTTATCCAGCGAGACAAAAGCTATTCCCTGAGTAGCGTCCCCTGCGTCTGCCAAAACAGCATTATCCGTCTGCTTTTTCAGAGCAGATATTTCATCCATTCCAATCACAGATTTATCGCCCACGTCATAGCCGTGAATATCATTTGTATGAATAATATTTATGGTCAAAGAATCCGCATTCAGGTATTCCGCCAAACGCATAGCCACAGCGGCAAGCTCAGAGCGGGTCATATATCCCGACGGGTCAAAGGTTTGGTTCTCCTTGCCCGACATAATATTGTTCACCGAGCACCAAGCTACTGCTGTATAACACTCAGAAGAAATATTCTCCGCGTCAGAATAGGCTACTGCAATATCCTCAGTATTAGCAGAACCTCCGGCCGTATACACAAGAACCGCCATATCCTCCCTTTCAACCGGCTCAGACCATATATAACTGTCAAAGTCACAAGATGGCACTAACCTCTGCAGCACAGTTTTTGCCATAACATCACTGACAATTCCGTCCGGCTGGAATTCTGATTCATTCACACCATTCATCAAGCCGTTTTGTATACAATACTCAATGTACGGATAAGCCCAGCTGTCCCCGCTCAAATCTTCAAATTGTGTATCCGCTGCAAAAACAGAAACTCCTGCCGCCGCAAATACCATTATAACGGCTGTCAAAGCACACAACACACGCTTTAAACTTCTAAATTGATTATTGTTCATGAAAACTCCTCCAATATATTTATTTAAAATCAAACTCTTTATTTAATCTCCCAAAACCGCGTCTTTTAGAATCTGCAGACGGTTTGGCACACCAAACTCAGGCTGTATAGTCATCGTTACAAATCTTTCAAGAGTTCTGGAGCCTGATGACAAAATCGCCTTCGCCTGAATCGTCTTTGCATCCTCAAAGAATGCCGGAGGGTTTATTTGACCGGAATTTGTTATTACACTCTTTCTGAATCCCAGTATATTTCCCAATGAATAATTATCATTAAAATCCCACTTTATTGTTACTCTCTCTCCGTTTTCAGCTATATAGCTGCTCGGCAAATCGCTCGTGACATTATCAAATGAACTGTTGTTTCCCTTTAACTCCATAATGGCCTCACGAATTGCAGTCATATTTTTATCGTCTGTTACAGATACTGAAAGGCTTGGGGCAAACTCATGAGAGTATGACGAATAGAGTTCCAGACTGTCTGTTGAAGCCGGGTCGGTTTGTGTTCCGTCTATCAAAAAGCTGGCAGTATATTTGCCTGATTTGACCAGCTTATAGACTAAATCCGTCACATCCACGCTGAAACCTCCTGAAACCTCAAGTCCGTTATAGGACTTAATAAGGGACAGTTCACCTTCCGGACGGTTATTGTAAGATAATTCTCCACTGTTCCAGCCGTCATTTTCCAAATAATATATATCGATTTTTGTATTCACAGATTTACCGATAGGCCTGAGAAAAATCCGCGCGTCCTCAACAGCGCCGAGAATATTTTTAGGTTCGATATTAAATTTTAAGTATACGGCCGAGCCATTGTCAACCGCAAGCCTTCCGTTATTTTTATAAAGCAGCTCGTTTGAGTTTGTATTTGGTTCCGCCTTTGATACATAACCGTTGGTATCCAAATAACTTTTGTTTAACGTCTTGGTATCAGTATCCACAGCGTCACCCACCAATATTTTTAAATACGGCCGGTATGACGGGTCAGAGTATCTTGTTGAGGCTATTTGAACCGGCGCAGTATTGCTCACGCTCGGACTAAGCTTTAACGTAAAAACTTTTTCATCATTGCCAACAGCCTTTCTTATAAACTCTGACAAATCAATTTCAAGTATGCTGTCCGAACCATTGCCCGCAGCTGTGCAAAGATATTGTTCCTCACCGCCCGGTTTGGTTGACCAGGTCATGTTATCTCCCCAGTTATTATTATCAAGGTAGCTGACGTTAAACGAACAGTCTGTTTCATCCGGTTCATTTCTTCCGTCCCAGATTACCGCAAGTCTCAGTTTTGCTTGACTTATATCGCTCTTTTTTGCGTTTCCGATTGCCGACAAGTCGAACCGGAAATAAGTGTTCCAGTAATTACCGACCAGAAGGTTATCCTCATCCAGTCTGGATTTGTTCTTATTTTTGGCGTCACTGTATACAAAGGTCTCAGCGCCCGGCGAAATTTTAACCACTCGTCCCTCAGCAACTACCGGCGTTGTAAAGTAGAGAAGGCCGACGGGAACTATACCCAAAACCAATAAAATAGCCAGGGCACAGCCGATAATCTTTCTGATGATTCCAACCTGCAACAGTTCCACCGTCCTTTCAGACAGATATTTACTAAATTATAGCATAAATAAGTTCATTGGGCAAGTACAATACAGGCTTTGATTTTAAAAATATAATATAATCTGCAGCATGTATAAAAAGGTCGGTTTGTGATATTTTCAGGTTGACATAAACTTTAATCTAAGATATAATTTAAGGTCAGAAGATTAATATACAAATACATACAGGAGGGTGAAATAAAATGAGAAGTGACAGGATAAAAAAAGGCGTTAACGCAGCGCCTCAGCGTTCTCTGCTCTATGCACTGGGACTGACCGAGGAAGAGATAAACAAGCCGCTTATCGGCATAGTAAGCTCGAAGAACGATATAGTTCCGGGACACACGAATATAGATAAGGTTGTTGACGCAGTGAAGCAGGGCGTTGCTTTAGCAGGCGGAGTTCCTATAGTATTCCCGGCTATTGCGGTATGCGACGGCATAGCAATGGGCCATGAGGGAATGAAATACTCACTTGTAACACGTGAATTAATTGCCGATTCTACAGAAGCCATGGCAACAGCTCATCCTTTTGACGGTCTGGTTATGGTTCCCAACTGTGACAAGAACGTGCCCGGATTATTGATGGCTGCAGCCAGACTTAATGTTCCTTCAATTTTTGTCAGCGGCGGACCTATGCTTTCAGGTTCAGACTGGAACGGCGAGTCTGCAAGCTATTCGACCATGATTGAAGCTATAAGCCGTTTTAAAGTCGGCGAAATAAATGAAAACGAACTTAAAGTCTGTGAGGAAAACTGCTGTCCTACCTGCGGTTCATGTTCAGGAATGTTCACTGCAAACAGTATGAACTGTCTGACAGAGGTGCTTGGAATGGGTCTTAAAGGAAACGGTTCTATACCGGCGGTATTTTCTGAGCGTCTCCGCCTCGCAAAAAAAGTCGGTATGCAAATCATGGAACTCGTTAAAGATGATATAAAACCAAGAGATATCATGACAAATGAAGCGTTTATTAACGCGCTTACCGTCGATATGGCTTTGGGATGCAGCACCAACAGCGCCTTGCATCTACCGGCCATTGCTCACGAATGCGGAATAGACCTGCCGTTTGACACCATAAACGTTGTTTCAGAAAAGACTCCTAACCTTTGCCATTTGGCTCCGGCAGGAAACCATTTTATGCTCGACCTTAACAAGGCCGGCGGCGTATATGCGGTTATGAATGAACTTGACAAAATGGGTCTTATTGATAAATCTCCCATTACGGTAACCGGCAAAACTGTCGGTGAAAACATAAGCGGATGTGAAATCACAGACAACGAAGTAATACGCTCAAAAGATAATCCATACAGCAAAACAGGCGGACTGGCGGTTCTCAAAGGCAATATAGCCGATGACGGATGCGTAGTAAAACGCTCGGCTGTATGTGATGAGATGATGAAACATTCAGGAAAAGCAAGAGTCTTTGACTGTGAGGAAGACGCAGTAAACGCTATTTATGACAACAAAATAAATCCCGGTGACGTAATCGTTATCAGATACGAAGGTCCTAAGGGCGGACCCGGAATGAGAGAAATGCTCTACCCCACCGCTGCAATTGTTGGAAGCGGTCTCGGCAACAGCGTGGCTCTTATAACAGACGGAAGATTCTCCGGCGCAACCAGAGGCGCAGCTATTGGGCATGTTTCTCCGGAAGCTGCCGAAGGAGGCACAATTGCGTTGGTTGAGGAAGGCGATATTATAACCATTGACATTCCGAACTATAAGATTAAGCTTGAAGTTTCTGATGAAGAACTCGAGGAAAGACGCAAAAACTGGAAACCAAAAGAACCGAATATTAAAACCGGTTATCTTGCAAGATATTCAAAACTTGTAAGTTCCGGAAGCACCGGCGCAGTTTTATCATAATTTTCTATATTGTTTAACAGCAAACAACTTTAAATAATATAAATAAAAAAAGTTCTTAGAATTAAGCTAACGCTTAAACTAAGGACTTTTTGTTTTTCCAGCAAGAGCATTTAAGTACGACTTGTTTAAAAGATATTTTATTTCCGTCTGATTTCTAGTTTTTAAAATTTTATTCCTGAAGTATTTCCAAAATTTTTTTAGAATAAATATATTTCCGATAACTTGTTATATATTTTTCAAAAATATAAAAAG
>CEAO01011261.1_pt1 | contig 17772 bp, 25 predicted proteins | sample 557631 | NCBI WGS metagenome assembly CEAO01 (sample SAMEA3182049, study PRJEB8094) | gut metagenome | biome: human; feature: gut; material: Stool; isolation source: human stools | place: Canada | collected 2012-02-08 | reverse complement strand
ACATCTCGTAGCAATTCAATTCAAAATGAGATTTCACACTTTGAAATTGAATTTCTTATGTATACATTAATTAAACTACTTGACATAACAATAAAATAAGAGTATAATATACTTATAAAAAGAAAGGAGATGAGAAATTATGAAAAAGTTTGATTTAATATTAGCATTTTTTACAGGTTGTCTTTTTGGACTAATTATTGCTTTTATTGATTATTGTAGATTCTTTTTATAGAAAGTAGGTGTTGATATGTCAAAATATAGAGGTAAATTTAGAGTGTATGAAAAAGGAAGTTTAATTGCTGTATCATGGTTAATTAAAAAATATGGTTTCTATTCAACAGTTGCAATCATTGATTCTGGTTCATTTTTTGATGAACCTACAAAATCAATTATTTATATAAAACTAGAACATAATCAGAGGTATGTGAAAGTTTTAAAAACAAAGCCGTGTGAATAAATGTTTCACGTGAAACATTAAAAGTTATCCACATAGTTTTCAACAGATGTTGATAAATTAAAAATACATAAAAAATACAATCTTATACTTGACATTTCAAATATAAAGTAGTATAATATAAACATAGTAAGGAAATGAGGTGCTTATAAAAAATGAAAATTAAAAATAAATATAGTAATGAAATTATATGTTCAGATTTATTAGTTGAACATAACGATTGTTTTTAAAAAACAATTTTGAAAGATTGTAAAGGTGTAACAGTAAGTTATCATAAAAATATCTGGGAAAAGATTAATGATAAAGACTAATATTTAAGATTAATTTTAAAAGATTTTAATAAATTACATATGTTTGGCTTTTCTAAAATTGAAAAAATATACGATGGAACAGACATGATTATTTTTAGATTATATAGTCCTGATATTAGAACAGCTTCTCTTTCATATGTTAAAGAAACAAAAGAGATTTATTTTGAATGTTGCAAAATAGAATCAGATGATTTAAAATCATCAATAGAAAGTTATTTATCTCTTTTAAATAAAGAGTAAATATAAATTACAATTAAATTTCATTTAAAAGAAAGGAGAACAAAAACATGAAATTTACAAGAACAGTAAAATTTAATGAATATGTTATCGGTTATGTAGATAACATGGAAATTCACGAGGTGAAAAGAATTGAGAAAACTGGGCGTTTAGGTCGAGCTATTCTTGCAGAGGTAACTAAAGAATGTGGACATAAAGCCATCATTCTTAACACTATCGTTCATGAAAAGCGTTACGAATGTAGCTTAGAGGATTTCTTAACAATTGCTACAGAAGTACCTATTGAAGAACGTATCAATGCAGATTCAGTCGAAGAATAATTTAATTAAAAGGAGAGAAAAACAATGGCAAATGAACTAACAATTACAGGAACAAATGAAACTATCGTAACATCACTTACATTATCTACTATTGAAGATAAGAAAAAGATGTTTAACGCAATGAACGCAACTGATTATTCATTATCTGAACATCTTGAACAGCCTATCAAGGTTGTTGATTATCTCATTCATGATTGTGAAATTGCAGATGATAATGGAGAAAAACAGGAAACAAAAAGACTTGTTTTATTTGATGAAGACGGTAAAACGTACAGCACAGTATCCATTAGTGCTTATGATTCTTTCGGTAAGATTGTTACAATATTTGGAGAACCTAGTGAATGGAACGGTGAGTTATCAATCAAAGCAACAGAGAAAAAGTCAAGAAAATACAAGTTTATTTCATTGGAAGTTTGTTAAAAATTTAGGTAACAATTAATTAGTATATTTTTAAGAAAGGAAAAACATTTATTATAAAATTACAAGATTTATTTTCCATCTCACTCATTTAATAAATCTTGTTGTCGTTCTAATAAATGTATGTAAACATATTTTTTCATACATAGGGTAGTATTTATTACTACCCTAAATACTTTTAAGGTGGTGTTAAAAATTGGCTATACGTTGGAAAAATGGAGAAATTGACAGTTTAAGAAAGTTAAATAAAAGAGCAGATAGAAAAATAAGAAGAATAGCCGAACAATATGATTTTGATGTACCTTTTAAGGTACGACAACCATCTGAGTTTCAAGACAGAACAGAATACAACAGTTACATAAAAGGAATTAATAAGTTATTAGAAAGAAATGCATATTCTTTCAAAACGAATAAATATGGTTTTTCATTATCTAATTATGAAATTGACACAGCAAAAAAACTAATTGAAAAAAGAAATAGAGTAAAAACAAAAGAATACAATGAGATAAAGAAACAAATTGCAAAAACTGGTGGTGTACCAGACTTCACTACAACTGGAAAAGTTCAACAGAGAAAAAGACAGTTACACGTTGAAGATGTTATAGACGATGAAAAGTTTTATGAATTCAGAAAAAGAGAATTCAACATTAATAAATACCGTTCAATACAAGATTTTCAAAAAGATATACGTTTATTGAGGAAACAAATTAGTGGAGAATCACAAAAAGAAAATGCTCAACAGTATAAAGAAAACTATAAAAAAGCACTTAAGGCTACATATGGTGATAGAGCAGATGATTTAATTAAAAAAATTGACGATATGAAAATCCAAGATTTTATAAATTATTATTATTCAGATGCTTATGTTTCAATTTCTTTTGTATATAGCGAAGAGGTTGGCGAAGATAAACAGCTTGCTAGTTTAAGGAATATTTTTAAATGAGTCAAAGGGGAATGTATACGGCAGACTTTGAAACAAATACTCACACATATGATGTATCAGTTTGGGCATATGCTATTTGTGACATTAAAAATGTAGAAAATGTTGTTTACGGTAATTGTATAGACAATTTTATGAAATGGTGTGAAGATAATGTAAAATCAACTGTTTTCTTTCACAATTTAAAATTTGATGGTGAATTCATTATTTCATGGTTATTATCTAATGGCTTTAAATGGGAAAAGAAGTTAAAAAATAAAAGATGCTTTTCAACCTTAATTGATTTTACAGGGACTTTCTATTCTATTAGAATAAAATTTGATAGTAAAGAATATATTGAAATTTTAGATTCTTTAAAAAAATTACCAATGCCAGTGAAAAAGATTGCTACTTCTTTCAATCTACCAATATTAAAGGGTGAGATTGATTATAATTTGCATAGGGGTAAAGGTCATGTTATGTCTGATGTAGAGAAAGCTTATATAAAAAATGACGTACAAATAGTAGCAATGGCACTAAAACAGCAGATAGAACAGGGATACACTCATATGACAAATGCCAGTGATGCTTTACATTATTATAAAGGAATTACAAAAAATTTTGATTACTGGTTCCCAAAATTAGACGATTATCAAGATGCTTTTATAAGAAAGTCTTATAAAGGTGGATGGACATATTTAAAAAAACCTTGTGAAATTGGTAAGGGTATTGTTTTAGATGTTAATTCATTATATCCGTTTTCTATGTATGATACTCTTTTACCATATGGAAAGCCAATATATTTTCAAGGTGAATATTCACAGGATGATAATTTTCCACTTTTTGTTCAGCGGTTTGCTTGTCAATTTAAACTAAAGGAAAAACACTTGCCCATGATTCAGCTAAAAAACAACTTAAGATACAATCCAGTTCAATATCTTAAAGAATCACAACAACAAGAATTATTGACGTTGACTTCAATAGATTTAAAACTGTTTTTTGATCATTACGAAGTATGGGATATAGAATGGTTTGATGGTTATAAATTTAGAGGTAGAAAAGGAATGTTTAAAAACTACATTGATTTTTTCTATGCACAAAAAGCAACTTCAAAAGGTGGAAAAAGGCAGATTGCTAAATTAATGCAAAACAGTTTATATGGTAAGTTCGGTTCAGCAGTAACTGGTAGAAGTAAAAAACCATACTTAGATGAAAATGGAGTAGTTAAGTATGAAACAATGGATGAAGAACAAAGAACACCAGTTTATATTCCAGTGGCTTCTTTTATTACAGCTTATGCCAGAAACAAAACAATCCGTTCCGCTCAAAAAGTGTATGATAGATTCATTTATGCAGACACTGATAGTTTACATTTAACTGGTTTAGAGTACCCAGAAGATTTAGAGATTCACGATACAAAACTAGGTGCATGGGCACATGAAAGCACATTTATTAGAGCTAAATTTATAAAACCAAAAACTTATATAGAGGATAATGGTGATTTTTTAGACGTAAAAGCTTGTGGTATGCCAGATAATATTAAAAAGAATGAAGTTACCTATGACAATTTTAAAATTGGATTTAAGAGTAACAATAAATTACAACCAAAGCGTTTAAAAGGTGGTGTACTTTTAACAAATGTTCCATTTCAAATAAAATAAAAATTTTGTTGACAAAAATAAACAATAGTGTTATAATAATAATAGATAGAGGTAAAAAGTAATTTTAAAAGAAATTACTGGTCTATCATTTTATGTTAGGCTACAATAATTTCTTTAATAATGAATTTTTATACATATCCACAGGTGAAACTGGTATAGAAATGTTTTGTGACGTGGAACTCACCTTTATTAATATTATTGTAGCCGTTTAATTAAAAAGGAGTGTATAAGATGAATTATGAAGAATTATTAGAATCAGTTAGAAACATCGAAGGTGAAGATGCAAAAGAGCAAATTATTGCAATTTTGGAAAAATGGGAAAATCCAGATAAACAAAAACTAACTGAAATGCAAGAAACTATTGATAAGCAAAATAATGATTTAGCACGTTATGAGATTAGAGTTGACGAGTTAAGAAAGTTTAATGCCGAAAAACTATTAAATACTTCTACAGACGGCAATGGAAAAGAGCCAGAAGTAGATGATTGTAGTTTAGAAGATATTATTGATTCATTTTAATTTTTGAAAGGAGATTTAAAAAATGCCAAACGCAAACGTAGATATTTTAAACGCTATTAGAGCAAAAGCTTCACCAGATTATCAGAACAGAATTCCAGAAGCTACAAAAGACAACCTAAAAAAAGTAGCAATGACCATTACAGAATATGAACCATCTAAAAATGAGTTCTTACATTCTTTAATGAACCGAATTGCTTTAGTTGTTTTAAGAAAGAAGCTTTTTAACAATCCGTTAAGAAACTTTAAAAAAGGTACACTTGCATATGGAACAGATATTGAAGAAATTTTTGTAAACATTGCAAAAGCACATACGTTTAATCCAGAACGTGATGAAGATTTACAGTTTAAAAGGGAACTTGCTGATGTTCAGACAAGGTTCCATAGATTTAATAGAGCAGACTTTTATAAAGTCACAATTTCTGAAAATCAGTTAACTAACGCTTTTTTGAATGAATATGGAATGAGGGATTTAATTGGAACATTAACAGATTCTTTATATAATGGCGATAACCAAGATGAATATTTAATTATGAAAAATCTGTTAACAAAACATATTGATTCTACAGACACATATAATGTTCATGTTGATTCTGTCACAAATAAAGAAACCGCTGAGAACTTGTTAGTTGAAGTTCGTTCAATGACGGGAACATTACCTTTTTATGCTAGTAAATATAACCCAGCCGGTGTGACAACATTTACAAAGAAAGAAGAAATGATTCTTTTTGTAACACCAAGGACAAAGGCATTAATGGACGTTAAAGCATTAGCGGCGGCTTTTCATCTTGATAAAGCAGATGTTGAATTCAGTATTGTAGAAGTTGATAATTTTGGAGATTCTGAAAAAGCAAAATCAACTGTGGCAGTTTTAACAGATAGTGACTTCTTTGTTGTTTACGATAAAATGCAGAAATTTACAGAAGCTTATAATGCACAGGGTTTATACTGGAATTATTTCTTCCATCACTGGGAAACAATTTCTAGTTCACAGTTTTCAAACTTTGTCAGATTTACAACTGATGTTGTAGCAGAAGATAGTGTAACATCTGTTACTTTATCACCTAAAAAGATTGAAAATGCAGAAAAAGGTTTATCTTATGACATTACAGCAAAAGTTGTAAAAACAGGAAATGCAAGTGAGGCTGTAGCATGGGAAGTTAATTCCACATTATCAACAGTACAGGATGGAGTTCTTTACATTAATAAGGAAGAAACAATGGAAACATTAACAGTAACAGCTAAATCTATTGCTAATCCAACAGTTAGTGATACTTGTACTATTACTATTAAGCAGTAGAGGTGATTAACAGTGCCAGACTTAAATAAATCAATTCAGCCAGACAGCCAGATATGGTTTTTGTCTGGTACTGGGATTGAAAATTATGAAAATCAAATAGACTTTAGAAATACTGGTGCAAGACGACAATTTATGCAAGAACATTTATTATTCACTGTAAATAATTATAGGTATGTTAGAAAAAACCAGACGATTCTTATTAATAAAAATGTAGAGCAATGTTATAATATCGATTATTGTTATTATAAAAATAGGAATTTTAGTGATAGAGAGATTTTTTGTTTTGTAACTGATGTTAATTATGTTAATGATGAAACAACAGAAATATCAATAGAAGTAGATGCATGGACAACATTTCAATTTGATATTAAATTTAAAAAATGCTTTATCATGAATCAGCATGAACAAGAGTTTGCAAATAATAATTATGACAATCATAGTGGTGCTTTAATTGGTGACAATTTATATCCCGAAAATTTAGAGTTTGGTGGAAATTATGTAAATGTTCATACAGAGACTTATCATTGGAGAGAGTATTATTACCTTGTTTGTTCAGCCGTTGAATTAAATGGTAATTTTGGAACAAAAAATCAACCGAACATGGATAGCTCAACAGGTGGATTTTATGAAAATATGCCAAGTGCGTTAAAATTTTATCTTTTTAAAGAAGATTCACAATTTACAGGTTTTACTTATCAAATGAGTAACTATCCATGGATTGCACAGAATATTTATTATATTACAATGATTCCAAAAGAGTTTTTACCAGATACAGCTATGAAAAAGGTAGACATGACATTTCCAAGTGGTCAAATTGTTTCATTTTATAAAGTTACAGACCATTATACTAGTCCAGAAAGCACTGTATTAAAAGTTGAGGGTGTTCTTGAAAAATTTGGTTTAAAACAAGAGCATTTTAAACTATATCAGTACCCTTATTCTTACATTGAAATGACTGGTTACAATGGTCAACAATTTATCATTAAGCCAGAATTGCTAAACGATAAAAACATTTTGGAATTGCATTGTATAACTTTAATTGGTTCAACACCAAGATTTTGTGTATACCCTAAATTTTACGCAAACTCAAATGATAATGGTTTTAAACTATCAGATAAAAATTATGCACAAGGTGAGTTTATTAATAGTGGTATTATATTTGGTAATTTACCACAGATTCCAGTTCTTGTTGATAACAGTATTTTATATCAAGCTCAAAATGCTAATAGTTTTGCATTAAATAATGCAATAGCTAATTATAATAAAAAAGAAGCAAGATTTTTTACTCCGATTGAAAGTGGTATGGGTGCAGTATCTAATGCATTGCGTGGAAATATCGGCGGTGTTATATCTTCTTTATATGGTGGTGCTAAAAAGATTTATGAAACTGATAAGCAAAGTGAGATTGCAATTAGAAAACAGATGGCAAAGATTCAAGATGCTGAGATTACCCCACCAACACTTGCAGGGCAAACTGGTGGTGATGGTTTTAATATTGCCAATGGGTTCGGTGGTGTTACGTTAAAGTGGAAAACGATTCATCCAAGAATGATTGACAGGTTAAATGATTTTTTTGAACGATATGGTTATGTTTCAAATAAATTTGAAATCCCAAAATTAAGAACTTGCGAACGCTTTAATTATATTAAAACGCAAGGTTGTATCATTGAAGCAAATATTCCTAAAAGTTTTGCAGAAATTATACAAAATATGTTTGATAAAGGTGTAACACTTTGGCATGATGGTGACATAGGAGTTTATACAACAAATAAATTTATAGGTGATTAAAATATGAGTGATTATGATGTTCAAATTGCAGAGCTAAAAAAGGATATTAAGTCACTCGAACATCGAGTGGATGATATAGAAGATAAGTTTTCAGAAATCGAAAAATTAAATTTAAGTAACGAGCGGTTAAATCTAATGCTTAATTCTATATCATCAAAACTTGATGATGTGACTTTAAAAGTTGTAAATTTAGAGAGAAAACCTACGGAATGGTATGAGTATTTAATTAAATACATTATTACTTGTTTAATTGGATGTATTATAGGGAGAATGTTATGATTAATTTTAAAAACAAAAAATTTAATAAAGCTTGTGAAGATGTAGCTTTAAGATGTGTTAAAACTTTTGCACAATCTATGTTAGGAAGTTTAACAGGATTAACGATGATTAGTGAAGTAAATTTTTCAACTGTATTAAGTACAGCATTATTTAGTGCATTATATGCATTTTTATTTAACTTGTCAAAATTGAAAGTAGGTGATGATTATGACGAACTTTAAAAATAAAGGAATTGATATTTCATACCATAATGGAAATTTAGATATTTCAAAATTTGATGATATTGATTTTGTAATCGTTCGAGCTGGGTTTGGTAAAAACAATATTGATAAAAAATTTAAAGATTATATGAAACAGCTTTCAAGACTAAAAAAGAAAGTTGGGATTTATTGGTTTTCTTATGCTTATACAGAAGAAATGGCAAGAAAAGAAGCTAATTATTGTTTAAATGCAATTAAAAATTATGAAATTGATTATCCTATCTTTTTTGACTGGGAGTATGATAGTTATAATTATGCTTTAAAGAATGGCGTAAGGCCTACAGGTAATTTAATCTGTAGAATGACAGATAGTTTTTGTAAGACAATTAAATTAAATGGCTATGAAACAGGGTTTTATTTTAATAAAGAATATTTTGATAAATATTACAGAGAATTTGCACTTGCAAAACCTTATTATTTATGGTATGCAAGGTATAATAAAGAAATGGGTAAATTGCCAGTAAATGTTGACGTTTGGCAATACACCAGTTCAGGAAGTATTAGTGGTACAAATAAAAAATTCGATGTAAATTATTCTAACATTAATAATTATAATAATAAGAAACCAACAAAAACAGAATCAAAAAAGAAACATTATAATTATAAACAAAATGTGAAAGATTTACAAAAATTAATCGGTGCAAAAATTGACGGAATCGTTGGTAAAGAAACCTTAAGCAAACTACCTACTTTGTATGCTTCTATTACATCAAAAAGAATTGTTCAGTGTATGCAAAAATTTTTAAAGCATGAACATGGGTTTACGTTAGGCGGTTATGGTTGTGATGGATGTTTTGGACCATCTACAGAAAAAGCTGTAAAGAAATTTCAGAAATCTAAAAAATTAAAGGTTGATGGAATTGTTGGTCATAATACGTGGAAAGCCTTAACAAAAAGGCGGTGATTAAATGGGAAAAAAGAAAAAAATAAGTTGTGGTGATTTATTCCATCTTAATCCAAACATTTATGATTCTACCTTTGTTTCTGGAATATCTAACAATGAAACATATTTTATGTATTTAAATGTATTTACCAGAATACTAATGAATCGTTTTCGTTGGAAAGATTTACCAAACACTTGTAGTGAAGAAATGTTAGAAAAATCTTTATGTCAACAGGGAAAAGCACTATTTTTCTTTGATGAGAAAATTGGTTTTTTAACATTGCCATTCACTGATTCTGGAAGATTAAATATTTATGGGAATCCAGTAAGGCGAATAGCTTATTCACCTTATGCTAATTATAGACATGAGTGTTACGGAGATAATTCGGTTATCATTTACAATAACTACATGAGAATGACAGAATTTTTACTTGCACATTCTTATGCTTTAAGAATTGCAAATACACAAAGAATCTGTGATGTAAATATTTCTGGACAGAAAAAAATGAAGTTTATTGCATGTGATGAAAGTAAACGTTTGTCTTATAAAAATGTGATGAAAGATTATGATGGAAATGAACCAATGATTTTTGGTAACACTTCCTTAGATATTGACGATTTTAAAACATTAGAATTTTCTACAGATGATAGTTTTTTAAGTCTGGACGAATACAAGAAAAAAATGTTTCATGAATTTTTAACTTTTATTGGAGTGAATAACACTGATTTTGAAAAAGGCGAAAGACTTATTTCTAATGAGGTTGATTCAAACAATGAAATTATAAGCATGATGAAAACTGATGGTTTAGAAATGAGGAAAAAAGCTTGTGATTCTATTAATAAAAAATTTGCACTAAATGTTAGTGTTGAATGGAATCCAGACATTGAAAAATTCGCTAAAAAATTAATTAGTCCAGATGATAAAGGCGGTGATGCTATTGAGTAAATACACAACAGAATTGCGTTATCTTTTAGAAATGGATTATGATTTAGGTTTAAACGACTATCCTATATGGGAAGAATCCCACAGGGAAGAATTGAATAAAAGAATTAAAGAACATTACAAATTTAGAGAAATTGGTTTTGAAACAGCAAACTTATTTAAGGATAGATTAAACACTAGAATGTGTGAGATTATGCCTAAATACTGTAAACTGTATGATGAATTAAAAGACAAAAAATTAACAGAAAACAAAGATATTTACGAAGAAATTAATAACAAATCAGAACAGACAGGTACAACAACAAGTACAAGCAAGGGAAGAACAAGTGATACCCCTATGGGAAGTTTAGGTGACGTTTATTCAGAAAATTATGCTACTACTTCTAATGTAGGTGATGCAAGTACAGAAGATACTACAGGCGCAAAAGGGGAAAGTTCAAGACATTTACACGGACATGACGGTACAAAAGAGAACTATAAAATGTTTCAAGAGATGTTAAAAATTGAAACGAATCTTGATTTATTGATAATTCGAGATTTAGACGACTTGTTTATGTGTATATATTAAGGTGGTGAAAAAATGGTAGGTGGTAATAAAGTTACTATAAATAAAGTATTAACTCATGATTTTGAATTAAAAGATAACATTCAAAATTTTGATGATATTTTACAAGGAATATACGATGGAATTATTAAGTTAACTAAAGTAGAACAGTTTATTTATAATGGTAAACCCACATTTAAAAATAAAACACTTACTAATTTAACAATAAATGTAAAAAGAAGTATATCTGAAAATGTAGAAAAAAGTGATAGTGAATGGATTTATCCTAAACCAATTTCATTGATTGGTTATACTTTAGGTAATCAATCATTACAATTAATAGGTATTGATTTTAGTATTAAAGAAGCAACTGAAAATGAAAGCAGACATGCAGAATATACAATGCAAATTTATAACCCAACTGATGTTGATATTAGTTCTGATGTGTCTTTACATTTAAGCACTTTAGGTTTATACGATTAAAAATAGAGGTGATTTTATGAGTTTTAGCTACAAAACTGAAAATATAGGTTTACCTATATGGGGAAGTAATGATAAACCAACACAAGATGATTTAAACTATCAGAATCATCAAATTGATAAAAAATTCAATGAAAAACCTTTTCATAACATCTCAGAATTAAAAAATACAAATGGAAATTTTTTACCTTTAGAAATTATTAGTGAACCAATTTCTAAGAGTCATATGTATTTTCTAACAATTAAAGGACAATACGACAAAAATACAATTTTAAGAATCAACTGTGGTGTTATTTTTAAAGTTAATTATGGTCAAAACTATACAACTATCCATTTCATTCCTTATGATTGGTTTAGTGGAGATATTAATGATATAATTGTTCAATGTATAACGAAAGAGGGTGAATAAATGCTACCATTGTTACCATGTTTTAAAGTTCTTCCATTAGTTTACGATGAATCACTATCATATTATGAAGTTTTATGCAAATTAACAAAATTAATTCAAGAAATGGCTAAAAATGTGGATGGAAATTTTAATTCCATTCAAAATGAAATTGAAAAAATTTACAATAAGATTACAGATTTAAAAGCATACGTTGATGAACAGGACAGCAAACTGAGTAATAGAATTGATTTAACAAATGAAAGAATTACAGAAGAAATTAGAAAATGTCATGAACATTGTGAAATTTACGCAAAGAGATTGTATGACCAGTTGCTAGACATTTTGAATCAGTATCAAGGAGAAATGAAGCAGTGGGTTTTGGGTGAGATTGCAAAAATTCCTACAGGAATTCCTAAACAATTTGCGATTACTGGAAACCCAGAAACATCTGGATTACAGCATGACATTATCACAGTAACTAGAGAATCTATGTGTGATTTTGTGAATAGTGATAAGTTTTATTGTGAACAAATTGATGACATTGGAATTCCTATCAATTTTTATGAAGATGTTAATACGTGCTATGATATTGATACTAAATGTTTCTACGATTTGCAACATAATTTAGTTAAAAATTTTAAAACTGATGCACCATTATATTTTTACATTGAAATTTTAAGTTATTTAAAAAATAGTGAAGAATTAATAATTAAAGGAAAAATTCTAACATTATCTATAAAAATTAAAGATGATAAATTTAATTTCACATTTAGTTTTGAAGATAATACAATAGATGAAATTTTAGAAATTCCTATTTCTAACTTAAATATAGTTATAAATACTGGTGGTTATATAACTTTATTAGATATTTGTAAAGAACAATTTTTTAAAGTTAATTTTTTTAATTTTGACTTACCTTATGATGGCAATATTGGAGAAATTGAGGAAATTATAGGTGTAAACAATAATAAAGGTTTAATAGAAAACATTTTTACACCTTTTACATTAGCAACTTTTAATAAAGAAAGGAGATAATTTATGTCTTACACAAATGAAACAAAAAAATTACATTTACCACAATGGGTAGGAACAGACCGCCCTTCATACCTTGTTGATTTTAACACAGCATTTTTAAACATTGATAACGCTTTTGTTGCTCAAGATGTTGAAATTGCTAATATTTTATCCAAACTCAACCAGTTCATTTCAAAAATGTTGGGAACAGGGGATGATTTAAACAATCTTGATAATGGTCATTATTCATTGCCACCGAATGAAGATTATGTCAAACAGAATAGACCAACGAAAAAAGCAGGGTTCTTATACGTTTACAATGATAACGTAGGTACATGGCAGATTTACGTTGATTCTGATTCTCAAATGTATATCCGTTCAAAAATGCATGATGGAAACTGGAGCTCATGGAACAGATTAGTCGGTGAATCTGAATATAAAAATTTTGTGAATAATGTTAATAATGACATTACGCAGATTAGAAATACAGCTAACAATGCAGAGAGTGTTGCCAATAGTGCAAAGAATGTTGCTGATAGTGCAAAGAATGTTGCTGATAGTGGATTAGAAAAAGCAACAAATAATGAAGCTAATTTAACTAAATTAAATAAATTATATGATTATGTTATAGGAATTGGACCATTAACAAGTACAAGAATTCCAGCTAATGGTGGTGGTAATATTAGTTTTCCTACGTTAAGTGATACATTATCGGCCAGTAATTATGAGGTGATTGGTATTGTTCAAATGTGGCTACCGCAAAATAAAGGCGGAAATGTAATTGAACGATATGAATTTACAGGAACAAAATGTGAATTAACAGTACGTAATTTAACTAGTAATGAATTAATTGTTGATCCAAACACTTACCAAGTTATGTTAAGAGTTATTGAAAAATAAAAATAAGTATAACTACCCTAGTTAATTCTGGGGTAGTTTTCTAAGAGGTGATAAAATGGCAATTTTTGATGAAGCATGGGTAAGAGCTTTCCAATATATCATAGCAGATGTTGAAACAAATTTTCGATGGAATTTAATCGAACTAAACCCACATATGGGAATAGGAATCTATCAAGCAAGTAATGGTGAATCATGGGATTTATTACATAACATTGTTACTAAATATCCAGATTTAAAAACTTATTTTTCTGATGAATTCTTGAAAACTTTTGATTCTGGTAGTAAAAGATGGGGGTATAAAGTGTTTACAAACTCACAAGCTAACCAGATTAGAAAATGTTTAGCAACGACAAATGCAAAGAAAGTTCAACAAGAAATGTTCGACAGTTTTGCTAATAGATATATTAAAGTTATGAAAAGAAACCATATCACAAATAAAAAAGGAAGTATATTTGCAAGCACGATTTATCATCAAACACCGAAACGTATGTTTCAAGTGTTTAATGCAGTAGGAAATGCCCCTTACACAAGATGGTATACAGGAGCTATGAATAATGCTGTATTAAGAAACTACCAAAGCAGATATAGAAAAGTTAAAAATTTTCTAGCAAGTTGGGATGGAAAAGAAATCAAGAAAATTCCAGACGGTGTAAGTACGAAAGACTGGGATGCAGATGATATTGGTGACATTAATCCCGACTATGGTAGTGCAACAAATAAAAACAATCCAGACAGAAGTGCAGTAAGTATAACTGTAACAAATTTAAGTATTAACTCAATTAAACTAATTAGTTCTAATGAATTATGGCTAAATATGAATAATGAGGGAAACAATATTAATATAAGATTTATTAAACAAGCTAATAATCTTTGGATTCCATCAAATGTTAGTAGCACAAACCAAAATGAATTGACAGGAGATGAACAAACAAACAACAGTGGAAACAATGCAAATATCACCACTAAAAATGATGTTTTGAATAAATTTACAACTGGTGGAAAAACAACAAAGAAACCAAAACACGGACAAACGGCAAGTGGAGTACGTGGAAAAATCATAGCAACCATGAAATCTTTAGAGGGAAAAGTAAGTTACACTCAAGCAAGTGGAGCAAGGATGCGACCAAACAAAGGAACAGCGGACTGTAGCGGTTTGGTGTGGTATTGTTATAAGAAAAATGGATATAACATAGGAACATGGACAGGTGACCAAAGAGAAAATGGTAAAAATATTCATAGTGGTAGATGCAGTTCATGGAAAAGCTCATATGAAGATGATTTAATGCCAGCAGATTTATTCGTTATGAAACATGACAGTGGCGGTGGACACGTTGAAATGTATATGGACAGAAAAGGTTATGTCATGGGAATTGGGTCAGCACGAGTTAAAGGTAGTAGATGGAGAACTATTACAGATTTAATGAATAAATTTGATTCATATACAGTTCGTAGAATTATTGATGAATAAAGTTATAAAAATTCTGGGTGACAAAAGTTATAAAAATTCTGGGTGACAAAAGTTATAAAAATTCTGGTGTTGCAAAGTTATAAAAATTCCTTGATTTTTGTTTTGAATTTCAAGGAACTTTTATAAATTTACAATATAACAATCATTATAAAATATAGTATAGATTGTATATAATTTGTTTATTGTAAATAATTTACATTGTATTATAAATACAGTATATTGTATACACAATCGGTTAATTGTAAATGATTTACATTGTATTATGAATATTGTATACACAATCGGTTAAAAGAAAAGGATGTGATATAAAATGAAAAATAATAGTATGTTTTATGATTTATCAAAAATGCAATCGTACAATGCACTTTTAAATTTTTTGTTGGGTGGTCGTGGAATAGGTAAAACGTACGGACTTAAAAAGTGGGCTATCAAGGATTTTTTGAAAACTGGAAAGCAATTTATATATCTTAGACGATATAAGTCTGAGTTAAAGGACTTAGATAAATTTTTTAATGCTGTATCTAAAGAATTCGATAGTGTTGAGTTTGAGGTTAAAGGCAGAACGTTCTACATAAATAAAAAAGTAGCGGGATATGCTGTAGCATTAAGCACAGCATTAACAAAAAAGTCGGCAGAATATCCAAACGTAAATAAAATTATATATGATGAATTTTTAATAATGAAGTCAAACTTGCATTATATACCCAACGAACCTGAGATGTTTCTTGAATTTTTTGAAACAGTCGCACGTATGCGAGATGATGTACGAGCTTTCTTTTTAGGTAATGCAACTTCAGAAAACAACCCATATTTTGTATACTTTAACCTACGTTGTCCAGAAACAATATATTATGATTCTAAACGGTTTATATTAATTGAGAATATTCAAAACTCACAATCATTCATGGAAAAAAAGAAAAGTACAAGATTCGGGCAATTAATCAAAGGCACAGAATACGCAAGTTATAGTATTGATAACGAGTTTTTCAGTGATGATAATACGTTTATAGAAGAATATAAAGGAAGAATGAAGTTAGTGAGTTGTGTTAGAATTGATAAAAAAGAAGTAGGATTTTGGCAGACTATAGAAGGAAAGTTATATGTTTGTGATAAAATAAACTATGACTGTCCGTGTTGTGTAGCATATGATAAAGAAAATGTTAACGAACGATTCAATTTAGGCATGAAAAAAGGATTTACTAGCGAGCTTATAAGGCGTTATTTTCGTAGGAATGATGTGATATATCAAAATATTTTCGTGAAAAATCTTGTATTTGAAATTATGAGAAAAATAGGATGTTAATGTTTCACGTGAAACATAATAAAACCAGAGTGTATTAACTCTGGTTTTTCCTTTTAATAAATTTCATTGTTGTGAAAATAAAATCTATCTTTTCTAACTTACATTTTATTTTAATTTCCCATAATCATTTTTAAGCTGTCTTAGTAGGATAAGTACATATCCTACTAAGATTATAAATGTAAATAATTCTTTCATTTTAAAACTCCTATCTTTACAAACTCGTAACAGCTTCTTAAAATAAAAATTGCCATTTCCCTTGCTAATTCATAATTCATATTAGTTAGCTTTTTAATTTCATCACGATATTCTTTTTTTAAAAATTCATCAATGCTGATACTTCTTTTTGGTATGTTTCTATTGTATCTCAAAACAGAGAAAAAATCTTCATAAAATTCATGATATAAATTAATACAACACCAATTTAATCCAAACATACCACAATTTATTTCATAATATCCAATAATAGAAAAAAGTTTTTGTATTTCTGGACCTTTCCCAACTAAAACCACGTCGTTCAATTCATTTTTGCTTATTTCTCTCATCATTAAAAAGCACCCCTTTCATAATCTATTTTCATTTTATCATACACTTTTTTAATTTTATTGTAATCTTTGCTTAAAATTCTTACTTCTGGTAGAGTTCCCAGAAACAACATAACTTCTGATATATTGCATGAAACATCAAAAGCAAAATCATTTAAAGCGATTCTAAATCTAAAGGCTGTCACACCTTTAGAGTTAAAATCTGGTTTGCACCATGTAATTGTGAATCGTTCTGGAATGAAGTCCAGAAGCAAATTATTTAATTCCTTGTACTTAATCATTTTTCACATTCCTTTCTTAAATAAATTGTTTGAATTGCCTCAAAAACTTGTTGACTAAACTCTTGTGTAAAAATGTAATCAAATTTTTTGTATACAGCAGATTTACAATTTACACTTAAATGATAAGATTTTTTATCTATATCATAAGAAACAAAAATAGAATGTTCATAATCACCAAAACATGATGCAAATATAAGTGAACTATCAATATCACTCTTATAAACCTTAAAACGATTCAAGCTTTCAATATGGCACATTATTTTTAATGCTTTTAGACTTTCTAATTTTCTCATAATTTTTACCACCTTTCCTTTATCTTTATTATATTATACTACTTTGTTTTTAAAATGTCAACTAGATTAGCTATATACGTTACCTATTACCACGCACTTCATTAATGTAAATTATAACACTTTAATTCATTAAAGTTCTACAGTGTACTAATTTAACAAACTAAAGAGTAACACTTTAATTAAGTGCAGTATCACAGTTTAATTGAATGCAGTGTAACACAATACTGTGTTAAAGTGTGAAACTGAGGGATTAATTGAAATGTCATGAGAT
>CEAO01015051.1_pt1 | contig 18873 bp, 15 predicted proteins | sample 557631 | NCBI WGS metagenome assembly CEAO01 (sample SAMEA3182049, study PRJEB8094) | gut metagenome | biome: human; feature: gut; material: Stool; isolation source: human stools | place: Canada | collected 2012-02-08 | reverse complement strand
TATTGCCTCAAGTCGCATGGTGGGGTAAGGGGAATTTATATGTCTTTATGGTGACATTAGATGCCCTGTACCCTATTTTCACTATTGATGCTGATTCTTTTCGCTTCTATATCATATTATGCGCGTAGTTGCGGATTTGAGGTTTTATTTTCGTTTGAAACCAAAATAGATGTATTTCAACAGGTGCTTCCTTCTAAGTGCTATTAATTTAGGTGAAAAAGATAAGTAGGAAACAGAAAATCGTGTAAAAAGTTTCTACATTTGTAGGATGAAACAGCGAGTAAAGACCCTATTGTGTGAATAGATGTAAAAGATCTCCACTTGGGTTAGAAAGAGAAGGTAACTGAAAAACAGCCTTGAATATATAATTATATACAAATATGGATAAACGAATGCTGAAAATTACGATTACTCAGTTAAGGCAGATCGCATTGTTTGCGGTTGGTATGTCTTTATTAACTGCCTGTGGAAACAGTCAGAGTGGTATGAAATTAGGGGATGCTGAGTTCGCTGTGATGGCGGTCAATTCAACGACTAGCGACCAAACAACATCCTATCCGGCTACCATCAAAGGTACGCAGGATATCGAAGTCCGTCCTCAAGTTTCTGGATTTATCGTGAAATTATGTGTGGATGAGGGAGCTACGGTTCGTAAAGGACAGGCGTTGTTCCAAATTGATCCTACGCAGTACGCTGCTGCGGTAGGTCAGGCTAAGGCCGCGGTCGAGATGGCGAAGGCAAACGTAAGCACTTTAACATTGACCGAGAGGAATAAGAAGACTTTGTTTGATCAGAAAATCATCAGTGATTTCGAGTATCAAACAGCCGTGAACCAGCTGATGTCGGCAAAAGCGAGCTTGGCGCAGGCAGAGGCTCAATTGGTGAGCGCTAACCAGAACTTATCTTTCTGTACGGTTACAAGTCCCTCGAACGGTGTTGTCGGTACATTCCCGTATCGTGTAGGTAGCTTGGTAAGCGCTTCGATCGCTCAACCGCTGACTACCGTATCTGAGATCGGTGATATGTATGTGTATTTCTCTATGACGGAAAAGGAGTTATTGGCATTGACGAAAGCCGGTGGTACCTTGAAAGAGCAATTAGAGAAGATGCCGGCCGTAAGACTGCAATTGGCGGATGGCTCTACGTACCATCATGAGGGTAAGATTGATGCCGTGAGCGGTGTTATCGATCAATCTACCGGTTCTGTAAGCATGCGTGCTATTTTCTCTAACGAGGGAAATGTCTTACGAAGCGGTGGTACTGGTAATATTATCTTCCCGTATACGATGAACGATATCATTACGATCCCTCAATCGGCTACCGTGGAGATCCAGGATAAGAAGTTCGTATTTGTATTGCAGTCTGATAATACGGTGAAGAATACGGAGATCAAGGTTTCCAATTTGGATGATGGTAAGAACTATTTAGTAACAAATGGCTTGAAGTCTGGCGATAAGATTGTCGTGGAAGGCGTACAGATCTTGAAAGACGGTCAAGAGATCCAGCCGATTACTCGTGAGCAACAAAAAGCAAAGTACGATCAGGCCTTGAAAGACCAGCATGACGGTAATTTGCAGACCGCTTTTAATTAATATGTAATCATAGAATAAGACAAATATTCGCTTTTGTCGAGTAAAAACGAAAAACATGAAATTAGATAGATTTATAAACCGCCCGGTGCTCTCCACGGTGATTTCCATCTTGATTGTCATCTTGGGTTTCCTAGGCTTGATTTCCTTGCCGGTTACCCAATATCCGGATATCGCCCCTCCAACCGTATCGGTGAGAGCCACTTATACGGGTGCTAACGCGCAAACCGTATTGAATAGTGTGATTGCGCCTTTGGAGGACCAGATCAATGGTGTTGAGAACATGATGTACATGAGTTCTACCGCCTCGAATAACGGTTCCGCGGAAATTTCCATTTATTTTACGCAGGGAACAGACCCGGATATGGCGGCTGTAAACGTGCAGAACCGTGTGTCTATGGCTCAAGGTTTGTTGCCTGCCGAGGTAACGCAGATTGGTGTGACTACCCAGAAACGCCAGAACTCTATGTTGTTGGTATTTTCTGTATTTGCCGAGGACGATCGTTATGACTCTGAGTTTTTGGAGAATTACGCGAAGATTAACTTGATTCCGGAAGTGCAGCGTGTACATGGTGTAGGTGACGCGAACGTGTTGGGTACGGATTACTCCATGCGTATTTGGTTGAAGCCGGATGTGATGGCTCAATATAAATTAAGTCCGAGCGATGTGACCGTAGCTTTGTCTGAACAAAACGTAGAGGCGGCTCCGGGTTCGTTTGGCGAAAGGGGTAATCAGTCCTTTCAATATACGATTCGCTACAAAGGACGTTTGCAGGAGGCGAATGAGTTTGAGCAGATCGTTGTAAAGGCGTTGCCGGATGGTGAGGTCTTGCGTTTGAAAGATATCGCCGATATCGAGTTGGGGCGTTTGACTTACAACTTTATCAACCGTGTAAATGGTCACGACGCCGTTACCTGTATCGTTTACCAGATGCCGGGAACCAACGCTACGGAAACAATTAGTAACATTGAAACCTTGCTGGAGGAAACCCAGTTGACAATGCCTCCCGGAATGAAGGTGAATGTTTCCATGAATGCCAATGACTTCTTGTTCGCTTCTATCCATGAGGTAATTAAGACTTTGTTGGAGGCGTTCGTATTGGTGTTTATCGTGGTATATGTGTTCTTGCAGGATTTGCGTTCTACGTTGATTCCGGCTATCGCTATCCCGGTTGCCTTGATCGGTACCTTCTTTATGTTATCCTTGATCGGATTTAGTATCAACTTGTTGACTCTTTGTGCTATGGTGCTTGCCATCGCTATTGTGGTCGATGATGCGATCGTCGTCGTCGAGGGTGTCCATGCCAAGTTGGACCAAGGGTACAAGTCGGCGAAACTCGCTTCTATCGATGCCATGAGTGAGTTGGGTGGCGCTATCGTCTCCATTACGTTGGTCATGATGTCCGTGTTTATTCCCGTAAGTTTCATGGGAGGTACAGCCGGTACGTTCTATCGCCAGTTTGGTCTGACGATGGCGATCGCTATCGGTTTGTCCGCTTTGAACGCCTTGACATTGAGTCCCGCCTTGTGTGCGATATTCCTGAAACCGCATGATGAGGAGCATAAAGAAAAGAAAACGACATTTATTTCCCGTTTCCATACCTCATTCAATGCGGCTTACGATTCTTTGCTAGCTAAGTATAAGAAGCAGGTCGTGTTTTTTATCCAGAAGAAATGGCTTTCATTCGGTATTGTCGCCGGTTGTATCGCCGTATTGGTATTCTTGATGCAGGTTACGCCTACCGGTATGGTGCCGAACGAGGATACGGGTACGATCATGGGTGCCGTTACGTTACCACCGGGAACTTCCCAGGAGCGTACCTATGAGGTGATGAATAAGGTCGATAGTTTGATCGCTGCGGATCCGGCGGTAGAGTCGCGTACGGCGGTTGTTGGTTTCAGTTTTATCGGTGGTCAAGGACCTTCTTACGGCTCATTTATCATCAAGTTGAAAGACTGGGAAGACCGTTCTATGATGCAGAACTCGGATATCGTATATGGTAGTTTGTTCATGCGTGCCCAAAAGATCGTGAAAGACGCTCAGGTATTGTTCTTTACGCCGCCTATGATCCCGGGTTACTCCGCATCTAGTGATATCGAGTTGAATATGCAGGATAAGACCGGTGGTGAGTTGGATCGTTTCTTTGATATCTCCAAGGAATATATGGCCGCTCTGACGGCACGTCCGGAGATCAAGTCCGCTCAATCTACGTTTAACCCGAACTTCCCGCAATATGAGATCGATATCGACGCTGCCGCCTGTAAGAAAGCCGGTATCAGTCCGAAGGACATCTTGTCTACCTTGCAGGGATATTATGGTGGTTTATATGCCTCTAACTTCAACCGTTTCGGTAAGATGTACCGTGTAATGGTGCAAGCGGATCCCGATTTGCGTAAGAATATGGAGTCCATGAAGAACATCAAGGTAAAGAGTGGTAACGATATGGCTCCGATTTCTCAGTTCATTACGATGAAGAAGGTATATGGCCCGGATATCATCAGCCGTTTCAATATGTATACCGCCATCAAGGTCATGGTTGCCCCGGCGGATGGTTATACCAGTGGTCAGGCGTTGAAAGCGATTGACGAGGTGGCTAAGACAACGCTTCCGGCAGGTTTCGACTATGAGTTAGGTGGTATGGCGCGTGAGGAAGCAAGTACGAGTGGTAGTACGACGGCTTTGATCTTCTTGCTGTGTTTCGTATTCGTTTACTTGCTGTTGAGTGCGCAGTATGAGAGTTACATCCTTCCTTTGTCCGTATTGCTCTCCGTGCCGTTCGGTTTGATGGGTAGCTTCTTGTTCGTCCAAGGTTGGGCCGCTTTGGGAAATATCCCGGCGTTGAAGATGATCGTAGGAACCATGTCTAACAATATCTATATGCAGATCGCCTTGATCATGTTGGTAGGTTTGTTGGCGAAGAACGCTATCTTGATCGTAGAGTTCGCTTTGGAACGTCGTCGTATGGGTATGAGTATCACATGGGCTGCCGTGTTAGGAGCCGCCGCCCGTTTGCGTCCGATCTTGATGACCTCATTGGCGATGGTGGTCGGATTGTTGCCTATGATGTTCGCATTCGGAGTAGGAGCGCACGGTAACCGTACATTGGGTACAGCGGCTATCGGCGGTATGTTCATCGGTATGATCTTCCAGATCTTTATTGTTCCGGTTTTGTTCGTGGTATTCCAGTACTTACAGGAGAAATTCAAGCCGATCGAATGGGAAGATTTGGATAACAGCGATATGAGTACGGAAATAGAACAGTACGCTAAAATAAAATAAGAGATGACAATGAAGAAACAAATTATATATATGGTATGTGCGACTGCTTTGTTAAGCAGTTGCCATATCTATAAGGCATACGAGCGTCCGGATTCCATCGATGCGACGGGAATTTATCGTGATCCGGTTTCCGAGACTGATACATTAGCCTCCGCGGATACGACCAATATGGGAAACCTTCCTTGGAAGGAAGTTTTTCGTGATCCGAAGTTACAGGCGTTAATTGAGGAGGGATTAGCTAATAACGTAGATATGCAGGCAGCCGTTCTTCGGGTAGAGGAAGCGAAAGTATTGTTGACTTCTGCCCGTCTGTCTTTCTTGCCTTCTATAAACCTTGCTCCCCAAGGTACGATTACGAAGATGGAAAGCAGTGGGTATGTAAAAGCTTACACGGCTCCTGCGGCCGCTAGCTGGGAGGTTGACCTATTCGGAAAGCTCTTGAACGCGAGCCGTGGCCAAAAAGCCTCCTACTTACAGAGCCAGTATTCAAGACAGGCCGTGCGCTCTCAATTGATCGGTGGTATAGCGAATACTTATTATACCTTGTTGATGCTTGATCGGCAGGGGGAAATTACCGCTAAGACGGTTGATATCTATAAAGAGAATGTTCGTGTCATGGAGGCTATGAAGATAGCGGGTATGGCTACCGAGGCTGCCGTGACGCAAATGCGTGCGGCTTACCATCAGGTTTCCGGCTCGTTGATCGAGCTGGAGAGCCAGGTGCGTAGCGTGGAAAACTCATTGTCCGTGTTATTGGCTAAGGCCCCTCAACAGATTGATCGGGGTACTTTGGAGGAACAAGTAATGCCGGAGGATATCATGGTTGGTGTGCCTTTGCAATTGTTGGAGAATCGTCCGGACGTAAAGATCGCGGAGATGACACTTGCCAGTGCTTATTATACGACGAACCAAGCCCGTGCCGCTTTTTATCCGGGATTGAATATCACGGCTACGGCTGGTTGGACGAACGGTTCAGGCATACAGGTCGCTAATCCGGGTCAATTCATGTTTCAAGCTTTGGCTTCGTTGGCCCAACCGATCTTCAACAATGGTAAGTTGGTCGCTAACTTGAAGGTATCGAAGGCAGAAGAGAAGATCGCTCAAATGAATTATCAGCAGACAATTCTGGAAGCTGGTAAGGAGGTGAGTGATGCTTTACATGAGTATGATGCCACGAGCAAGAAGCTTGTGCAAGACAGAGCGCAGATCGAGCAGCTAGAGAAAGCGGTGGCTTATACCAGTGCCTTGTTCCAGTCGGCTCAATCTACTTATTTGGAAATCCTTTCCGCCCAGCAGAGTCTTTTGAGTGCCCAGTTGACGGAAGTGTCCGACAATGTGCAGCGTATGCAAGCGGTTGTCAGTTTATACAGTGCCATCGGTGGTGGTAGAGAATAATAACCTTAAATGTAGTAAAGTTATGATTAGTCCATTAGCATATGTAGATTCAAGCGCAAAGATCGGGAAGAACGTTATGATTCATCCTTTTGCGTACATTGATAAGAACGTGGAGATCGGGGATGATTGCGAGATCATGCCTCATGCCAGCTTGATGAGCGGTACACGCATGGGAAATCGCAACCGTGTATTTAACGGGGCTGTTATCGCTGCTGAGCCTCAGGATTTCTTTTATAAGGGAGGTGATACGATCGCCGTAATCGGAGATGACAACGTGATTCGTGAGAATGTGGTGATTAACCGTTCCTCGACAGCGGAAGGACGTACTAGTATCGGTAATGGTAATTTCTTGCATGAGGGGGTACATGTTTCTCATGATACGCAGATCGGAAACTGTAGTGTATTCGGCTATGGTAGTAAGATTTCCGGAAATTGTATCTTGGAAGATTATGTGATCTTCGGAGGCAATGTATTGATGAGCCAAGGATCCCGGGTTGGGGCTTGGGCGATGATTCAAACCGGCTGTCGTTTCCGTAAGGATATACCTCCTTTTATCGTAGCGGCTCAAGAGCCTACCACGTATTATGGCGTGAACTCTTTCATCATGTCTCATGAGGGATTCAGTGAAAAGGTTATCAAGCACATCAGTCATGCGTACCGGATCATCTTCCAAGGAAACAGCAGCCTTACGGATGCCTTGTTAATGATCAAGGATCAGGTTCCGATGAGTAAGGAGATCCAACATATTATAGATTTCGTTGGTGAGTCTAAATTAGGTATTGTCAAATAAATACTAATAACAAACGATAGGTAAAAGCCGAAGGAAATCATTTCCTCCGGCTTTTTTATGTAATGGAAGGACGGTTTGGTTAATAATGTTTGTTAAATAATGGTAAACGTGCAGCATTTGTCTCTTTTTAAGTGTCTTACTAATAAGACAACACACAATGAAATCCAATAAAGGAGGTTTAATATGAAAAAGTCATTTTTATTATATCTTATCATGTCTGTATTTCTCATCGGTTATTGCGCTTGCGATAATGATGAGGAAAATTTTGATACGGCTACTACCGGACAAGTGATCAAAGTCCCGGATGATATCAAATCTTTTAATTCAGTTACAAAAGAAATCGTTTTCGAGAAGAATATTTCTATCAAGCAAGACGTGCGAGGCAATGAGAAGGTTGAATTCCGGATAGCTGGAAACGGTCACTTCACGGTAGGCAGTATCTCTTCGATAAGTTCCGTTATCTATAATGCCCCAGTCTTATTAGGGGATTATCAGAGATATTATTTATATGATGGATATCCTGTTGTAGATGTTCTACAAAATGAGGTAAGTAACCAAGAGGAAAGGGACGAAAACATGCAAAAGATAGAGAAAGCTTGGAGCAACTTCCTGAAAGTATTGAATGAGGCTGGAAAGTTGAAGTAGTGATTACCGGTTTGGGATGTAATTCTGCGATACATCTTTTTTGCGCATTTAATAAGTACGTTCTGTATTACATTTGCTAGCGTTTAAATTTAAGTAAATGTGATGAGTATGGGAAAGAACGATTTTGTATGCGGACGTACATAACCGAGTTATGTGAGGGAGGACATCATTCTACGGCGAAGAGTTATCAAGATGCCTTGAATTCATTCAAGCGGTTTAGTGGTCGGGAGGAAATCCCTTATACCTATATTAATAACGAGAACCTTCTATTTTATCAAAATTTCGGAGAAACTTTGCGTCGACAGATTGGAGAAACGTGTGGCGAGCCAGCCGGAAGGGGAGAAGGATTATGAGGTCTATGTCGCTTCCCAAAAGGAGATGAGCCTCACTGCTGCAGGCAAGCGGAAGTGGGTAGAACGAATCCTGTTCCGCTCCATAGTTTTCATCCGCTGTACCGATACCTTACGTAGAAAGGAGATCGTGCACCTTCCATACATCAAACGTTTCATGGTGAACATCGCCGGAGAGAGGCGAGGCGGCATACGTCCCGTGGCCTTCATCCCGGACGATCAGATGGCCAAGCTTCGCCGGATAGTGGGACCTGTTTTGTGATTCGCATAGACTTGCTTGGCTGTGCCAAGGTCAGTATTTCCCGTGATCTGCTTGGTGGGGTTTCTTTGCTTGTTGCTAAATTATATGCATGTATGTCTGAAAAAGGCAGACAAACCCTGTATCGTGGCTTTTGATGAATTTCAGCAGATTTCCAAATACCCTGAAAAAAATATTGAAGCTTTATTGCGCTCCCATATTCAGCATTTATCTAATGTGCATTTTATCTTTTCAGGCAGTGGGTGTCATTTGGTAACGGAGATGTTCCTCTCTTCCGCTCGTCCATTCTATAACAGTACATCGATTTTGGAATTGTATCCTATCGTCGCTGAAGAATACATACCTTTTGTCTGTCATTGGTTTGATGTGTATGAACGGGCTATTCGTGAGGAAGATGTATTGGTTATATATCGTTTGTTTGAGGGGAATACATATTATATGCAGAAAACTTTTCATGAAGCTTTTATAAATATCCCTATAGGCAGTAGTTGTACGTTGGATATATTACGGCAGACAGTTGATGGAGTTTTGGAAGAGGCAGGCGATGGATATCGCCAACTATTGTCCAGAATTCCCGAACGTCAGAAAGAATTGCTGTATGCCATAGCCTCAGCAGGTAAGGCGGAGAAGATTATGAGTGCCGGTTTCATTCGTAAATATTCATTGGTCTCCAGCAGTGCAGTCCAAGCGGCTGCCCGTAAACTGATGGAATTGGATTTGCTGACTGAAGAAGATAATATTTATTTTATCCCGGATATTCTGTTCCGTATGTATCTTCAGCGGCTAAAGAACACGAATATTATCTTCATTCCGTCGTAACTATCCGTATCCACATAAAAAGAAAGAGGCTAACCCCGAAGGATCAGCCTCTTTTATCGCTTTAATAGAAATTCAAATTAAAGTGCACCCACTTCTTTCAAAGCCTCGTTAGTCTTATGAACAGCGGCAGCGCTCTTAGCGAAGAACTCTTTCTCCTCAGCTGTCAATTCCAACTCAACGATCTTCTCGATACCGTTCTTGCCAAGGATAACAGGAACACCGATGCAGAGATCAGATTCACCGTACTCACCTTCCAAGTAAACAGAGCAAGGAACCATCTTACCTTGGTTGTGAATGATAGACTCAACAACGAATGCTCCAGCAGCACCCGGCGCATACCAAGCGGAAGTACCTAACAATTTAGTTAATGTAGCGCCACCAACCATTGTGGAAGCAACAACCTCTTGCAATTTTTCTGCGCTTAACAATTTGCTAACAGGGATACCTTTGTAAGTAGCCAAGCGAGCCAACGGAATCATTGTAGTGTCACCGTGACCACCGATTACCATACCCTCAACCTCGTTAGCGTTACAGCCTAGAGCCTGAGATAAGAAATATTTGAAACGAGAGCTATCCAAAGCACCACCCATACCGATGATACGGTTCTTCGGCAAGCCTAAAGACTTCAATGACAAATAAGTCATTGTATCCATCGGGTTAGAGATAACTACCAAGATTGCGTTCGGAGAGTATTTCAAGATGTTTTGAGCTACGCTCTTAACGATACCAGCGTTAACACCGATCAGTTCTTCGCGAGTCATACCCGGTTTACGAGGAATACCAGAAGTGATAACTACAACGTCAGAGTTAGCTGTCTTCTCATAATCGTTTGTGCAACCTACAACCTTAGTATCGAAACCTAGCAATTGAGCGGTCTGCATCATATCCATCGCTTTACCTTCGGATACGCCTTCCTTTACGTCTAGCATTACAACTTCGTCTGCCACTTCATTGAAGGCAAGAACATTTGCGCAAGTAGCGCCTACATTTCCGGCACCAACAACTGTTACTTTTGACATAATAAATAAGTTTTAGTATGTTATTACTTAATAATACGCTATGTTTTTTAACGATGGCAAAGGTACAATCTATTACGGAATAAAGAAATATTTCCGTATATATTTTTGAGGGACATTATTAAATATCGCTAAAGCCTTGTCGAGGCTTCTTGACAACTTGGTACGCTTTTATTTTTAAGATCTTGAGGAAATGTTGTATCTTGGGTGTGAACAAAACTAAACCGAGGGAAGTTTTATTTATATGGGTTATTAATCTTAAATCCAACGTACTTATGAAAGTTCTTATATATATCCGAAAAGTCCTGTTTTTGTTTCTCTGCGGGGCCTTGTCTTTCTCTTACGGCTACGGTCAGGAGCTACCGCTTCTGCCGGATACGATCAAGCCTCTCTTGTCGGATTCCAATTTGATAGATGAGTTGATCACTGTCGGATATGCTACGGGCAATCGTAGTACTTTATCCGGTTCCGTAAATCGGGTGAATGAAGGGGGGATGAATGAGGGATTGATCTCTACACCCTTGGACGCTCTTCGGGGAAGGGTATCCGGCGTTAGTATCCCGGTTGGAGGAAATAGCGCCGCTGCCTTGGCTGCCGTCCGGGTCCGGGGTACAACTTCCTTAACGGGAGGTAATGATCCGTTGGTGATTATTGATGGGGTTTTTGCCGATCTTAATTTGCTTAGCTCGATCTATCCGGCGGATATCGAGAACTTCACGATCTTGAAAGATGCCTCGGAGACTGCTCAATATGGTTCTCGTGGCGCTTCCGGTGTTATCGAGGTAACGACAAAGAAAGGGCGGCAGGGAGCTTTTAGTATCAGTTATGATGGGAGTTTCGGTGTGGAGGCGGCTTATAAAAGTTTGGATATGTTATCGACGAATGGTTTCCGGAAACTGGCGGAGGAACGTAATATCGGTATTTTAGATTTAGGGAATAATACGGACTTTCAGGATGAGGTCACCCGGTTGGGGTTGGTGCAGAATCATCATATCGCTTTTGGGGGTGGTTCGGAGACTTCCAGTTATCGTACCTCCTTGGGATTTGTGGAAAGGGAAGGGGTTATCAGAAATACGAACTCACGTAATTTTACGACCAAGTTGAATATTACACAGCATGCGTTCAATGATCTTCTAGTCTTTGATTTAGGCATATTTGGTTCCTTGCTGAAAAATGCTTATTTAAATGACGTACAGAAGATGTTCTATTCCGCCGCTACTTTCAACCCGACATTTCCGAATCATAAGAATATGGAGACGGGTAGCTGGGATCAAATAACTAACGCTAGCCAGATCACGAATCCTTTGGCTTGGTTGGAGGTGAAGGATGATGATTCGAATGCTCATATAAATACGCACTTAAAACTGGTTTTTAACTTGAGTAAGCATTTAATGTTTACGGCTTTCGGTTCGTATACCTATAATGTAATAGATAACGCCCAATACCTCCCTACTTCGGTTTGGGCACATGGGCAGGCTTATCGGGGGGAGCGGAAAACAGAATCTTTATTAGGAGATTTCATGTTGGCCTATAAAAAAGACTTTGGTTTGCATCAACTAAATGTATTGGGATTGGCGGAAGCTCAGAAAATGATAACGAGAGGTTTTTATACGACTGCGACGAATTTCAGTACCGATCGTTTTGGTTATGATAATTTACAGGCAGGTGCGGTACGTTTATGGGAGGGGACCGGTTCTTACTATGAGGCTCCTCATCTGGCTTCTTTCCTTGGACGTGTGAATTATATTTATGATGGAAAGTATATCGCTACCGTGAATGCCCGTGCGGATGCCTCTTCGAAAGTGGGGGCCAATAATAAATGGGGTTTTTTCCCTTCGGCTTCTGTCGCTTGGGTGTTGACCGAAGAGGAGTTTATGGAAGGTGTCTCGTGGGTAAGGAATTTAAAGATTCGTTCGGGATATGGCCTATCCGGTAATCAAGACGCGATCGATTCTTACAATTCTTTGCGATTGATGAAACCTAATGGGGTTGTTTCCGTAAATGGTGCGCCCACCGTTACCTTGGGTACGATCCGTAATGCGAATCCGGACTTGAAATGGGAGGTGAAACGTACGTTCAATGCCGGTATCGATGCAGGGTTTTTCGACAATCGTTTTATTCTTGCCGTAGATTATTATAATTCCAAGACGGATGATATGTTGTATTTATACGATGTAAGCGTTCCGCCTTTCGCTTATAATAAAATGTTGGCGAATCTGGGATCGATGCGAAATAGTGGCGTGGAATTGGGTATTGGCGTCACGCCCTTGCGTACGAAAGATATGGAATTGAATATAAACGTAAACGTAACTTTCCAACGGAATAAATTGCTCTCCTTGAGCGGTTACTATAAAGGGGAATATATGTCCGCCCCGGAATATACTAGCATCTCGGATTTAAATGGGGCTGGTTTCCATGGAGGGTATAATCATATCGTTTATCAAATGGTCGGACAGCCTTTGGGTGTTTTTTATTTACCGAAATGTACAGGTTTGGTTTCCGATGGGAACGGCGGCTATAAGTATGAGATTGAGGACTTGAATGGAAACGGGGTGAGTTTGGAGGATGGTGAGGATCGTTATATTGCGGGACAAGCTATGCCGAAAACACTTTTAGGCTCTAATATCAGTTTCCGGTATAAACAATTCGATCTATCAGTACAGATTAACGGAGCCTTTGGGCATAAGATTTATAATGGAACATCGCTAACTTATATGAATATGGATATATTCCCGGATTATAACGTGTTGCGAGAAGCCCCATCCCGGAATATCCAAGATCAGACGGCTACGGATTATTGGTTGGAGAAAGGGGATTATATCAATTTTGATTATTTGACGTTGGGTTGGAACGTGTCTCTTGGTAATTTAAGGAAATATGTAAGAAACGTACGGCTTTCGGTTTCCGTAAATAATTTGGCGACAATTACAGGTTATTCGGGATTGACTCCGATGATAAATAGCTCTATCGTAAATAATACCTTAGGTATAGACGATAAGCGATCTTATCCGGTGGTTCGTTCCTATACGATGGGGTTGAGTTTTAATTTTTAAAAAGGTGTTCGTATGAGAAAGCTTTCTATTTTATCCTATATATTTGCGGGTTTGATGTTATCGTCGTGCGATGGCTATCTGAAAGAGGACCCTCGTGATCAGCTTTATCCGGAGGATGCGTACGATACCCCTCAGAATGTCTATCTGAATACGGTTGCTTCCTTATATAATTATATCGGAGGTTATAGCGATAGCCAAGGATTGCAGGGAACGTACCGGGGTGTCTACGACTTGAATACCTTTACGACTGACGAGGCCATGCTCCCGACTCGTGGCGGCGACTGGTATGACGGCGGTTTCTGGCAAGGTCTCTTCTTGCATAAGTGGGGAACGAATAGTGACGCTATCCAAGCTACTTGGGAATATCTGTATAAAGTAATCGTATTAAGCAATCAATCTTTAGAGATATTAGGCGAGTTGCGGCAAAAAACGGATTATAACGATTTAGATCGGTATGAGGCGGAGGTTCGTGCTTTTCGTGCGATGTATTATTATTATTTAGTCGATATGTTTGGCCGTGTCCCTCTTATCGTTTCTTCTTCCATTCCGGTGAAAGACGTGCGGCAGAGTGACCGGAAAGAGGTCTTTGATTTTGTTGTAAAAGAATTACAAGAATCCCTTTTGTTATTGAGTACGGCGCATAGTAATTCGCCCGGCGATTATTATGGAAGAATTACGAGACCGGTTGTTTATTTCTTATTGGCGAAGTTGGCCTTAAACGCAGAAGTGTTTACGGATAACGACTGGACAGATGGTCTGCGTCCGAATGGACGGGAAATCTATTTTAGAGTAGGCGAGAGGAAGTTGAACGCTTGGCAAACGGTTGTGGCGTACTGTGATTCAATAACAGACTTAAACTATAGCTTATCTCCGAACTATGCGGATAATTTTTCTGTATTTAATGAATCGTCAGGAGAGAATATTTTCACGATTCCGATGGATAAGAACTTATATACGAACCAAATGCAATATCTTTTCCGCTCCCGTCACTATAATCATGCCAAAGCATATGGATTGGGGGGAGAGAACGGCTCTTGCGCTACGATAGAGACCCTTCGGGTATTTGCGTATGGGACGGACTCGGTCGATACCCGATTTTATGAGAATTATTACGCCGATACGATGTTTGACCTCAATGGTGATACGATTCGGTTAGATAATGGGACTCCTTTGGTGTATTTACCTCTAGAGGTTAGGTTGGATTTGTCTAGGTTGCCTGCCGAGAAAACGGCGGGTGCCCGCATGAAGAAATACGAGATCGATAAGATGGGGACGAAAGATGGAAAGCTATCGGATAATGATATCGTATTATTCCGTTATGCGGATGTCTTGTTAATGAGATCGGAAGCGAAAGTTCGTAATGGAGAGAATGGGGATGAAGAGTTGAATGCCGTTCGTTTCCGTGTGGGAATGTTACCTCGTAAGGCGACATTAGAAAATATTTTGGCTGAGCGTCAACTGGAATTGGCTTGGGAAGGCTGGAGGAGGCAGGATTTGGTGCGTTTTGGAAAGTTTACCCGCCCTTATACGGATCGCCCTCAATTGCCCCATGAATCGAATGGCTATACCACTGTTTTCCCCATTCCCGATAAAGTCCGTTCCTTGAATCCGAACTTGACACAGAATCCGGGGTATTAACTTGAATTTTGGGTGAAAACTAATTCTTTGTTTTCACCCAAAGAGCATATCTTATTCTACATACAATACTAAACCTTTCAGATATTCCCCTTCCGGATGGTAGATATTCACCGGATGATCTGCGGGTTGGGTTAATTGATGTAAGATTCGGACACTACGGCCGGATTGGGCGGCAGCACTAAATACGGCTAAACGGAAATTCTCTTTACTAACTACTTGAGAACAAGAGAAAGTAAACAAGATTCCTCCCGGCTTGATCTTCTCGAAAGCGATCGCATTTAATTTGCGATACCCTTGTAAGGCGTTACGTAGTACATTCTTATGTTTAGCGAACGCAGGAGGGTCCAATATGATTAAATCATAATTACTTCCCATTTTTTCCAAATACTTAAACGCATCTTCCGCATATGCCTCATGACGGGGATCTCCCGGGAAATTCAACTCGACATTCTTTTTCGTCAAAGAAATCGCTTTCGCCGAACTGTCTACGGAATGAACTACCTTAGCGCCTCCTCTCATCGCATAGAAAGAGAAACCGCCCGTATAACAGAACATATTCAATACGGAGCGATCCTTTGCGTAATGCTCCAACAAAGAGCGATTCTCCCGTTGATCCACGAAGAAACCTGTCTTTTGGCCTTTCTGCCAGTCTACACAGAATTTCAGTCCGTTTTCTATAGCGATATCTTCCACTTCGCCTCCGAATAAGTAACCATCTTCGCTACCTAAATTCGCTTTATAAGGTAAAGTCGCTTCCGATTTATAGTAGATGTTTTGTAAAGTATCGCCCAATACCGCTTTCAAAGCCTCCGCGATCTGATGACGGGCATAATGCATTCCTACCGAATGTGCTTGCATAACCGCCGTATGCGCATACATATCGATCACCAATCCCGGTAAATTATCGCCTTCGCCGTGAATCAGGCGGAACGTATTATTATTTTCTACCCCAGCCAGCCGCAAGGTCTTTCTGAGTTCGTAAGCAATACGGATACGTTCGATCCAAAAAGCATCGTCGATGGCGATTGGGGTGAAAGATAACACACGTACGGCGATACTGCCGATTTGGTAATGGCCGATTGCCAAAAAACGCTGGTTCGCTCCGTATACCTCTACCAAGTCACCCTCTTCCGGGTCGCCTTCAACAGATTGGATCGCCCCGGAAAATACCCATGGATGGAAACGCAATAGCGATTCTTCTTTCTTAGGCTTGAGAAAAACTTTACAATACTTCATTTATGCTTGATTCAATAAATTATATATTCTTAGGCAAGCCCAAGCATCGAGGGCCGCATATTTCTTTTGTGAGTCTGTCAATACATCCGCCTCCCAATTCGTGAGGCGTTGTCCTTTTGATATTTTTTTTTGGAAAAGTATCGCATATATCTTTTGCAGGCTGGCATCCTCAATGCCGAACTGGCCTACGTAATTCTGTAAATCAAGGAAATTGGCGGGTTCTATATCCGAACGCTTCCGTATCGCCCCGAAATCATCCCGTAAAGATAACCCGATCTTTAAGGTCGAACTGCTTTTCAGGAATTTCTCCAGAGATTCCGGTATACCGATATGATTCAAGCGGAACAAGAAACAAGTATCATCCGTTGATATCTGCATCAATGAGATCTTGTAACGCTGTCCTTTCTTAAAGCTGGGACGGGTCTCCGTATCAAAACCGACAATCGGAAAACGCAGCAAGTACTCTACGGCCTTGTCTGCCTCCTCTTTACTAAGGATCGTAATGATACGTCCCTTGAATTCCTCTACGGTAAGTTTCGCTATTTCCTCTTTAGTAATTGTATGTATAAATTGTTGTATCATTCTTCCTCTTCATTCTTTTCCAAATCCTCATCACCACTGTAACGCATAGCGTGCAACGCTTTCAAGGCATTCAATAATTGCTGTCCCCAGTATTCTTGGAAGTTCGTGCGGCACAAAGCGATAGCCTCTTGCATAACTTCCTCGTTTCCTTGACGGAATAAAGATACAAAATTTCCTGTATCTTGATAGACATCTGCCAAATTCTCGGAAATAAACGCTGCGATAGGAGTATCGCTATACCGCATATCCGCATGAAATGTTTCCAGATAGGAATCTCGTTCGCCAAGCAAACCGGCTATCCGTGAACGAACCGACTCGTACATGTCTTCTGAAACGGAAAGCTCGAGTTCGGTTTCCTCTTCAGATTCCACTTCGGGCAACAGGCTGGCCTTTAAGTATAAAAGAGGCAAAAGTTTTGTCGCCTTATCTACGAAGTCGAAAAGCCCGGTATTTCCGGCGGTCTCAACAAAGGTACAATATTCCAGTGCTACCGTAACAAATTCTAGCGTGTTGCGCTCGTATATCGGATTTTCTTCTTTTTCCATGTGCCTGTTCGTCTAATCATTCTTGATAACAATTCGCAAAAATACAACAAAAATCCGTTTTTTTCGTGATAAAGTCCCGAATATTCTTTTTAGTCGGGGATTGCTCTCCTATATATTTCCTGTTTTATTATTTTTGTGCAATTAATAGAAGGAATGTTAATGATAGACTAATGTTGGATATACTAATTAGGATAAAAAAACCGATCGAGTTATGAGTTCATGTGGAAAGAATGAGAACCCTCAAGAGATGAATCGCCGTAAATTCTTGAAGGTATTTGGGGGTGGGGCTGTCGCCTCTTCGGCGGCGCTTTACGGTTGCGCTCCCAAGAATGAGCCGGGGGCGGCTGTGGCGTTAGGTGAGGTTCCTACCGATAAAATGACCTATCGCCAACATCCTACGAATGGCGATAAGGTTTCTATTTTAGGATATGGTTGTATGCGTTGGCCCTTGAAACAAGGATCGGACGGTAAAGACCAGATTGATCAAGAAGCCGTGAATCGTTTAGTGGATTATGCGATAGAGCATGGGGTGAATTACTTTGATACTTCTCCTGTTTATGTACAAGGTATGTCCGAGAAAGCGACCGGTATCGCATTGGCACGCCATCCTAGGAACTCCTATTATTTGGCCACTAAACTGTCAAACTTCCAGAACTATACGAGAGAAAACTCGTTGGCGATGTATCGGCAGTCGTTCCGTGATTTGCAAACCGATTATCTGGATTATTATTTGCTTCACTCTATCGGTGGGGGGAATGGTATCGAGCTTTTCAATGACCGCTATATAAATAATGGAATGCTTGATTTCTTGGTGAAAGAACGGGAAGCGGGACGTATCCGTAACCTAGGTTGGTCTTTTCATGGGGATGTAAAAGTGTTTGATTATGTGTTGGATATGGGCGTGAAATGGGATTTCGTTCAGATACAGCTGAATTATCTGGACTGGAAACATGCCTCGGGGCGTAACGTAAACGCTGATTATCTGTATGGCGAATTAGAGAAGCGAGGTGTTCCGGCAATTATCATGGAACCGCTATTAGGAGGTCTGTCTCGTCCTGAAATAGGTTGACTTCATAAAAGTCAACAAAGATGAAAAAAGAGAAGTCATTGACTCGTCGCAAGGGTGAACCTTATCCTTTGGAGATTCGCCTAGCAGCTATAGGTGAATATCGCTTAGGAGTAAGCCGTAAAGAGATCGCCTTTAAATATTCCATAAGCGACCCTACGGTAATATCGCATTGGATTCGTAAATTTGAGGCAAAAAGACAATCATCAGTGTCAATAAAACCACTGAAACTCAAAAAGCGATCAATAAAAATGACAGAAAACGAATCGGATCTTTCCAAACGGATCAAAGAACTGGAACGCGCCCTCAAACAAAAAGAGTTGGAGTTAAAGGATAAAGAGAAGGAACTGAAGCATGAGCAAGCTCATCGCCGTGCGATGGAAATCCTAATAGAACTAGCCAATGAACACTATAACATCGATATCCGAAAAAACTCTGGCACCAAGCAGTGAAAAGGCTTCATGACAATCAGCCGGAAATAAGTATCCCTGATTGTTGTTCGTTGTTTGGGTATAGCAAGCAAGCCTATTATAAGAGAGAAAAACAGTTACAATCGGAATTGTTGTGTGAGGAAATAATCCTTAAAATGGTAAACAGCCTGCGTCAGGAC
>CEAO01006574.1_pt1 | contig 21171 bp, 27 predicted proteins | sample 557631 | NCBI WGS metagenome assembly CEAO01 (sample SAMEA3182049, study PRJEB8094) | gut metagenome | biome: human; feature: gut; material: Stool; isolation source: human stools | place: Canada | collected 2012-02-08 | reverse complement strand
CGCCGCCGCGGCGGAGGGGGTCAGCGCCAGCACCAGCGCCGTCAAACAGATCCACCATTTCATCCCATCAGCTCCAACAGCATGTCCAGCACCGCCCGCAGCAGCGGCAGGGCCGCCAGCAGGGCGCAGAGGGTCCCCGCCGTCTCCACCACGGAGGCCAGGGCGCTCTCCCCCGCGTCCCGGCAGAGGTTGCCTCCCACCTGCACCACCAGGGCGATGCCGATGGTCTTGTACAGGGGCACAAACAGGTCCGCGGACACGCCGCTGGCCGACCCCAGCTCCCCCAGGAAGGCCAGCAGCTCCTTCACCACGCCCGCCAGGGCCAGGGCCACCACCACGGCGGCCCCCACCGCCAGCAGCAGCGCCGTCTCCGGACTGCCCCGCTTCACCACCAGGGCCAGCAGCGCCCCCACCACGCACAGCCCCGTCACCTGGATGACCTGCTCCATGTCAGAAATCGAACAGGGACTTGATGAGGTCGAACAGGTCGCTGATCTCCCGGACCATCAGCATCAGCACGCACACCAGCCCTGCCAGCACCACCATCAGCCCCTGCTCCTCCCGGCCCGAGCGGATCAGCAGCTGGTTCAGCACCGCCACCAGGATGCCGATGGCGGCGATCTTGAAAATCAAATCCACTTCCATGCGTCTATCCTCAAATCAGTAAAATCACCAGCAGCGCCGCGCTGGAAAGCCACAGCGCCGCGGACCGCTTCTCCGTCTCCTGCCTGTGGTCCCGGGCCGCCGCCAGGTTTTTTTCCAGGATCTTTCCGGCAAGGGTCAATGCTTTACATACGCTCTCCTCATCCCCCTGGAGGGAATCTCCCAGGGCGGTCAGGGCGGTCCGGCTCTCTGGACCGAGGGGCAGCGCCTCCGCGGCGGACCGCCAGCTCTGCCCCAGGGGCGCGCCCCGCGCCAGCGACGCCGCCACCGATGTACAAAAGTCCCGGACAGGTCCCGTCCGGTCCCGGCCCAGGGACCCCAGCAGCCGGGGCAGGCTGGTCCGGCGGAGCCGGATCTCCTCCCCCATGCGGTCCAGCAGGGCGGTCAGGTCCGCCAGCGTGTCCAACTCCCGCCTGCGCTCCGCCGCCGACCGCCGCCAGGCCCAGGTCCCGGCCCCCAGGATACACACCGCGCCCACCAGCTTCACCATGGCAGTTCCTCCACTTCGTATGTCCTTCCGGCCTCATCCCGGCGGATGCGCACCGCCAGCCGGAACACCTTCTCCGCCAGCAGCTGCCGGTACAGCGGCCGCTGGGTCAGCTCTGCGGCATCGGCGGCGTGGATGGTGGCCAGCAGCCCCACGCCGCACCCGGCGGCCTGCATGGCGGCCCGGAGGTCCGCCTCCGCCGTGATCTCGTCCACGGCGATGACCTGGGGGTTCATGGCCCGCAGGGCCATAGGGATGCCCAGGGCCTTGGGGCAGGCGTCCAGCACGTCCGTCCGGGGCCCCACGTCCATCTGGGGCCTCCCCCGGACCATCACTGCCACCTCCCCCCGCTCGTCAATGAGGGAGACCCGCAGACCCGGCCTGCCGGTGCCGCCGGAGGAGAGGCACCGCACCAGATCCCGCAGCAGCGTGGTCTTGCCGCCGCCGGGGGGCGACAGCAGCAGGGTGTTCTGATACCGCCCGTCCCGAAACAGCCGGGGCGCCACCGCCTCCCCGATCCCCCTCTGCTCCCGGGCGATGCGGACAGCGGCGGAGGACAGGTCCCGCAGGGCGGTGCTCTCACCGTCCTTCATCACCGCCGTGCCGCACAGCCCCACCCGGAAGCCGCCCCGCACGGAGAGATACCCCTCCCGCAGGGTCTCCTCCGCCGCATAGCGGGAGTAGTCGGTGGCAAGGTCGCAGAGAGTCTCCAGATCCTCCGGCGTCACGGCGGCCCCCAGGGACCGCTCCCCCTCCGGTAGCAGCACCACCAGCGGCTGCCCCGCCCGGAGGCGGAACTCCTCCGCCATCTGCCGGACCTCCGGCGGCTGGGCCAGAGCCTGTTCCCGCAGGCGGCCCGGCAGCACCCGGGCCGCCTCCTCATAGCGGCGTTCTTCCTCCTTCACGGGCCGCGCCCCCTTTCGTAACACGCTATACTCTATGAGGGGTTGTCCCCGGATATGACTCCCTCAGCGGAAAAATGGGACAAGCCCGGAAAAATGGAAAGCGTACTTGACATGGTACCGGAAGTGTGCTAAGTTGAAGATGGAAAGCAAACTTTCCATCCGTCAGAAGCGGATGGGGCGTATGAAAGGGGGAATCGCCCTTGAAAAACCGCCTGGAGGCGCTGCGCAAGGCCAGGGGGATCAAGCAGGAGGAGCTGGCGGAGGCGCTGGAGGTGTCCCGCCAGACCATCGGGTCGTTGGAAAACGGGCGGTACAACCCCTCCATCCTGCTGGCCTTCAAGCTGGCCCGGTACTTCGGCACCACCATTGAGGACATTTTCATCTATGAGGAGGATGGCACATGAAGAAGCAGGTCATATTGATGTCCCTGGCAATCGCGGGGCTGCTCTGCTGCATCCCGATGTTCGTCCTGAATGCGCCGGGTGCGCCCGGTCTCTCCGGCGGCGCGGCCTCCCTGCTGGGTATGGCCGGGGCGGTGCTGTTCGGCACCTGCGCCGGGACGTTGCTCCAGCTGAAACGGCTCTCCCGGGACCCGGACTACCGGCAGAGGCAGAAGGCCCAATGCGACGAGCGGAACCAGGCCATCCGGGACCGGGCCGGCTGCATCGCCGGATTTTGGACCGTCGGACTGCTGGTGGTCTCCGGCCTGATTTTCCAGAGCTTTGAACGGTTCGGCATTCCCGACTGGGTGGGCTGGGTGTTCATCGGCATCTATCTGTTTTACACTTTGGCGTTCCTGGGGCTTTACAAATGGCTCCAGCGGAAGATGTGAGGAGGCGCTGTCATGAAGCGGAACACACGCTGGTATCTCTCGGCCGCCGCGGCGGGGGCGCTGCTAGCGGGGGCCGCCCTCTGGGCGGCGCGGACGTTTCCCGCCGCTCCCGCCGCTGTGCCGGGGTTTTTTTGCCTTGCAGGCGGCCTCCTGTTCTTCTGCGCCATGGCGGAACTGCTGTCCACCCGAGACCTGGACCCCGCCCGGCGGGAGCGGGACCGGGAGGACCACGACGAGCGGGGCGCCATGATCCGGGCCATGGCCAGGGCCCGGGCCGGGGACGTGCTGCTGTGGCTGCTGCTGTTCGGCGCTGCCTACCTGTACTTCTTCGACGTGCCTAAGTGGGTCAGCCTCATCCTGCTGACTCTGGCCTGCGTAAAACTGCTTCTGGACTGGATGTTCACCGTCTGGTACCGCCGTCAGTATTGAAGGAGGGACTCTGTATGAACCGCACACAAAAAAAGCGCCTGTTCCAGGGACTTCTGGCCATGGGCATCGTCCTGCTGGTCCTGTCCCTGCTGCTGGACGGCCGGGTGCCCGATTCCCTGGGCGGGATGCTCTGCGGCATAGGCTCCGGCCTGCTGGCCATGGCGGGGTCCACCCTGCTGAACCTCCGCCACGAGGCGAAGCACCCGGAGATGGCCCGGCAGCACGACATCGAACAAAAAGACGAGCGGAATGTGGCTATCCGGAACCGGGCCAAGGCCGTGTCCGGCGAGGTCCTCCAGTGGAGCGTTCTGGCGGCGGCATGGCTCTCCATCGGCCTGGATGCGCCCCTGTGGGTCCCCCTGGCTGCCACCGGTGTCTTCGTAGCCAAATCCGTGCTGGAGCTGTATCTCATGATCCGCTACGAGCGGGAGATGTAAGGGGTGCGCCGGGATGAAAAAGCGCTGGTATCTGCTGTTGATCGCGGCGGGGCTTCTGCTGTGCGCGGTCCCGCTCCAATCCCCCCAGCATCTCCCCAAGCCCGTCTTTGCTCTGCTGGCTGCGGGTGGGTCCGTACTGGTGGGCGGTTCCCTCGACTCCCTGCTGTGTCGGGTCATTCGGATTCGCGACCCGGTACTCGTTCAGGCTTACAAAGAACAGCACGACGAGCGGAACACCATGATCTGCGAAAAGGCGGCGGCCCGGGCCGCCCGGGTCATGCAGGGCGCGGTCCTGTATTTCGGCGCGGCCTATGCCCGCTTTCTGGAGCTGCCCATGTGGATCACCTGGGGGCTGGTTGGGTTCTGCCTCGCCTGGGGGGCTTCTGGAATGGGGCCTCACCCTCTGGTACCGGCACAGGATGTAGCAAAACAGGACCCCGGCAAGCAGCCGGGGTCCTGTTGGTCTGCCGCTCACTTGCAGCAGCTCTTGATGTCGTCGCAGCTCTCCGGCCGCTTGACGGTGTTGGGCGGGAAGAACTCGCCCACCGGGAAGGAGATGTTCCGGAACAGAGCGCAGGGGTCCTCGCAGCCGTCGCCGCAGGCGCACTCCTTGTCGGGCATACAGTAGTCGTAGACGGGCACCAGCAGCTGGGTGTCCCGCTCCAGCCGGACGATGGAGAACTGGCCCAGGGTCACATAGATCCGTCGGCTGTCGTCCCCGCTGGACAGCTCCCCGCCGAAGCAGTCGCCCACGAAGGTGGGGATTTCACACAGGTCGCAGTCGCAGTCCCGCTTGCAGCAGCAGTCCATGATGCGGGCGTCCAGCACGATGGGGTCCACGGCCTCCACCACGGCGATGGGCGTGTTGGACCGCTGCATCATCTGGGGATCCGGCTCTCCGGCCCGCATCTCGGAGGAGAAGATCTTGGCGTTCCCCTCGCTGCCGAACAGGATGGCCCGCTTGTCAAAGACGCACAGGCCCTCCACCGTCACCGGCACCGGGCAGCTGAGATAGGCCTGGAGCGTCACATGGTAGAAGAAGCGCATATCCACGGTGTAGAAGCCCCGGTTGAAGCTGACGGGCTCCACATCCACATAGACGTACAGCAGCTTGGCGCTGCCGCCCTTCACGGACAGGGCGCGGTTGATGATGTCCACACACTGCAGCTTGGGGTAAAACCGCAGGTCCTCGATGCAGTCCTTATCGCGGCAGGAATCAAAAATCTTCCTGGTATGGATGCAAACCGCCTCCCGGATGCCGCAGGAGTCCTCCACGGGACCGGGCATAACTTTCTCGGGCATTGCAATACCTCCTAATAAGTAGCTGGATGAAAGAGAAGCTCTTTCAATCCAGTGTATGCGCCCGGCTCCCATTGGTGCGGCGGCGGGGAAATTCGGACTATACAAACCCGGCGGTCCTGCGGTATAATACAATTGTATCCAATCCCATTCCAAGGAGGTGACGCGGATGCCCGGCTTTATCCATGACAAGCTGGAGATCAAGTTTCTGATTCTGTATATCACCGCCCGGGTGATCGAGCCGATTCCCTTTGATACCGTGTGGGATCTGGCCATGTGCGACGAGGGCGTGGACTATTTCGACTTTGCCGAGTGCCTCTCCGATCTGGTGCGGACCGAGCATCTGACGCTGTCTGCGGACGGGCTGTACGCCATCACCGACAAGGGCCTGCGGAACAGCCGGATTTGCGAGTCCAGCCTCCCCTACTCCGTGCGGCTGCGGTGCGACAAGAACCTGGCGGCCTGCAACCGCCACCTGCGGCGCAAGAGCCAGGTGAAGGCCTCCACGGAGAAGCGGCCCAACGGCACCTACACGGTGCGGCTGGAGCTGTCGGACGACATGGGCAGCGTGATGGACCTGCGGCTGGCCATCCCCCGGGAGGACATGGCCGCCATGCTGACGGAGCGGTTCCAGAAATCCCCGGAGCGGCTGTATGGCGAGATCATGCGGGCCCTGATGTCCTCCGAGCCCGAGGACGAGGCCCCGTAAGGAGGGGCGGCGAGGGGGCTCCTTCTCCTGGCCGCCGGGTCCCCGCTCCACGGCCTGTCGGCCCGTTTTGGGAGATAAGGAGGGATTCTCTTGCTTCAGATCGTATGGAACTGGATGCTCGTCGCGGTCTTCCCCCTTCTGGCCGGTCTGCTGTTCCGCTGGCTGCTGCGCCGCTGGCGGCGCGGCTGGCTGCTGACAGCGGGGGCGGCAGCTTTGGCCCTGATCCTTTTCCTCTGGGCCAGCACAATCCCCATCCCCGGCAGTGAAGGGCCGGGGCTCCGGACCATCCAGGCCGCCTGCCTGACCCTGGGCGCCGGGGTTGTGGAGCTGGTCTTGAAGCTGAAACGGCGCTTGTGAATGAAAAACGCCCGTGTCCGAAAGGACACGGGCGTTCCGTTCTATTTCACCACCACATTGGCCTCTCCCAACGTCTCCCGGGCCTCCTGCAGCAGGGCCTCGTGGAGGCTTGCATGGGTGCCGTAGACCTTGCGGGTGTCCGCCATCACCATCTTCACAGCGGCGTTGCCGGGAAACATCTGGAACACCAGCTTCATGTGACGCACGCTGGGGTGGTCCAGGCTAGGGAACTTCAGGTACAGCACCTGATCCGGCGCTTTCGCGGCCTGCCCTTCCGCCGCCGGAGCGCCTGCGGCAGAGAGCGGATACGCGCTGTCGCAGAGGATCTGGGGCGCTTTCTCGTCCCGGACGGAGAGCCGCCCCTTCACCACCACTGCCTGGTTCTCCTTCAGGTACGGCCCGCAGGACTCCAGCACCCGGGCGAAGCACAGCAGCTCGATGGAGGCGGTGTCGTCCTCCACCGTCACATAGGCCATCAGGGAGTTGTTGCGGGTGGTCTTCGTCTTGCTGGAGGTGACGATGCCGCAGATGGTGATCCGCTGGTCGTCGGCGAACCGTGTGGGGCCGCCCTCCTGGGCGAAGTCCCCCAGAATGGAGCCGATAGTGGGCGCCCCCAGCCGCCGCACCGCCTCCCGGTACTGGTCCATGGGGTGGCCGGAGAGATAGAGGCCCGTGGTCTCCTTCTCCATCAGCATCCGTTCCTCGGGGGTGTACTCGTCGATATCCGGCAAGGGGATTTCCTTCACATTCTTTCTCCCGCCGCTGCCGCCGTCCGCCAGGGAGAAGAAATCCATCTGCCCCTCCAGGTTCTGGCGGCGGCTGTCCGCCACCGCGTCCATGACGGACTCGTACACCTGGATCAGCTGGGACCGCCTGGCCCCCAGGGCATCGAAGGCGCCGGAGCGGATCAGGTTCTCCACCGCCCGCTTGTTGATGTCGCTGCCCGCCATTCGGTCGCAGAAGTCGTAGAGGGACGTGAAGGGCGCCTGCTCCCGCTCCCGCATCACCGCCTGGATAAAGCCCCGGCCGATGTTCTTGATGGCCACCAGCCCGAAGCGGATGCCCCCCTCCTCCACAGTAAAGCGGTCGGCGGAGCGGTTGATGTCCGGCGGCAGCAGGGCGATGCCGCAGTCCCGGCACTCGCTGATGTAGCCCGCCACCTTGTCGGAGTTGTCCAGCACGCTGGTCAGCAGCGCCGCCATGTACTCCCGGGTGTAGTGGCACTTGAACCAGGCGGTCTGATAGGCCACCACCGCATAGGAGACGGCGTGGGCCTTGTTGAACGCGTAGTTGGCAAAGTCGTAGATATCCTGATAGATGGCCTGGGCCGTCTCCTCCGGGATGCCGTTTGCCACGCAGCCCGCAATGTTCCGCTCCGGATCGCCGTGGAGGAATGCCTCCCGCTCCTTCTCGATCTGGGCGGCCTTTTTCTTGGAGATGGCCCGGCGCACCATGTCCGCCTGCCCCAGAGAGTATCCCGCCAGCTGCTGGAAGATCTGGATCACCTGCTCCTGGTAGACGATGCACCCGTAGGTGACGGAGAGGATCGGCTCCAGGGACGGGTGAAGGTACTTGATCTTGCTGGAGTCATGCTTGCAGGCGATGAACCGGGGGATGGAGTCCATGGGGCCGGGGCGGTAGAGCGCGATGATGGCGGTGATGTCCTCGATGTTCTGGGGCCGCAGGCCCACGCACACGCCGGTCATGCCCGCGGACTCCATCTGGAACACGCCGGAGGTCTTGCCGGCAGAGATCATCTCAAAGGTCTCCGGGTCGTCCTCCGGGATGTCCGAGAGCTTGAAGTCCGGCAGGCGCTCCTGGACCATCTTCACCGCGTCATCCAGCACCGTCAGGTTCCGCAGCCCCAGGAAGTCCATCTTCAGGAGGCCCAGCTCCTCCAGGGTGGTCATGACGTACTGGCACACCACGGCGTCGTCGTTCTTCGCCAGGGGCACGTACTCGTACACCGGCCGCTTGGTGATGACCACGCCGGCGGCGTGGGTGGAGGCGTGGCGGGGCATCCCCTCCAGGGCCTTGGCGGTGTCGATGAGCTTTTTCACCTGCTCATCGGTCTCGTACTGCTCCCGCAGGGGCTTGGACAGGCGCAGGGCGTCGTCCAGGGTGATGTGGAGGGCGCCGGGCCCGGCGGGCACCTGCTTGGCGATCACGTCCACGTCGGCATAGGGCATGTTCATCACCCGGCCCACGTCCCGGATCACGCCCCGGGCGGCCATGGTGCCGAAGGTGACGATCTGGGCCACGTGGTCATCCCCGTACTTCCGGCGGACGTAGTCCACCACCTCGCCCCGGCGGGTGTCGCCGAAGTCCATGTCGATATCCGGCATGCTGACCCGCTCCGGGTTCAGGAACCGCTCGAAGTACAGGTTGTACTTCATGGGGTCGATGTCCGTGATGTGGAGGCAGTAGCTGACCATGCTGCCCGCGGCGCTGCCCCGGCCGGGACCCACGGGGATGCCTGCGCTTCTGGCATAGCGGACGAAGTCGGAGACGATCAGGAAGTAGTCGGTGAAGCCCATCTTCTCGATCATGTCCTGCTCGTACCGGAGCTGGTCCCGGTACTGGTCGTCCGTTCCATACCGCTCCCGATAGCCCTCGTCGCAGAGCTTTTTCAGATAGGAGAAGCTGTCGTACCCCTCCGGCAGCCGGAATTCCGGCAGGTGGTACTTGCCGAAGGAAAAGTCCAGATTGCACATGTCGGCGATCTTCGACGTGTTCTCCAGCGCGCCCTCGTAGCCCGCGAACAGGGCCGCCATCTCCGCCTCGCTGCGGAGGTAGAAGTTCCGGGGCTCATAGCGCATCCGGTTCTCGTCGTCGATGGTCTTGCCGGTCTGGATGCACAGCAGTACATCGTGGGCCTCCGCGTCCTCCTTCCGGAGGTAGTGCGCGTCGTTGGTGCACACCATAGGCAGCCCCGTCTCCCGGTGGATGCGGAGGATGCCCTGGTTCACGATGGCCTGGTCCCGGATGCCGTGGTCCTGGAGCTCCAGATAGAAACGGTCCGGGCCGAAGATGTGGGAGAGCTCCAGGGCATAGGCCTTGGCGTTCTCGTACTCCCCGTTCCGCAGCCGCCGGGGGATCTCCCCGGCGAGGCAGGCCGACAGGGCGATCAGTCCCCCGCTGTACTGCCGCAGCAGCTCCAGGTCGATCCGGGGCTTGATATAGAAGCCCTCTGTCCACCCCATGGACACCAGGTAGGACAGGTTCCGGTAGCCCTCCTCGTTCTCGCAGAGCAGCACCAGATGGCGGCTCTCCGCGTCCAGCTCGTGGACCTTGTCGAACCGGGTCCGGCCCTGGGGGGTGACGTACACCTCGCAGCCGATGATAGGCTTGACCCCCTCCGCCTTGCAGGCGCGGTAAAAGTCCACGGCACCGTACATGACGCCGTGGTCCGTGACAGCGCAGGCGGTCTGGCCCATGGCCTTCACGATGCCGGGCAGGTCCCGGATGCGGCAGGCGCCGTCCAATAAGCTGAATTCCGTATGAACGTGGAGATGGACAAAAGACATAGCATGTTCCTTTCCAAAATCGCACGCGCCGTCCTTGCAAAGGGCGGGGTGCTCACTCTGCGGGCTTGACCCGCACGGCCAGCAGAGCTTTCACATCCTCCAGCATCTCCGGTGACGTGATGTCCAGCATGAGCCAGCGGCCCATTTTGGATGCAGCGGACCGATGGTAGACCGCCTGTGTCTCTGCCGTGCAGGTGAGCAGGACCATCTGGGCGGCCTCCTCATCCTTGGGCGCGACAGAAACCATGGCCGTCACAAACCCAGGCCGCAGGTAGACCGTGCAGAGAGACTTGCTGCCCCTGCGGAACTTCACATTCCATCCCGGCTCCAGACCGCACCGGCTGTACTCCAGCTGCGGTCCCGCCCCATAGGCCGCCGCCAGATACGCGCGCAGCTGCGGCCAAAGGGTCGTATGCGCATAGGCGTCGATTTCCTCCAGCGTGGGCCGCGCAGCCTCTGAATACAGCTCTGCCCAGGTCATGCGGGCTCCTCCTGCAGCATCTGCTCCAGGATCTCCACAGCCGTGACGATCATGTTGTCGCAGTGGGCGGTGACTCCCAGCCGCTGGGAGGCCGGGTTCCTCTCTGTGACGCCGGGCCGGGCCCGCAGCAGGTCTCCGCACCGGGTCAGGCCGAACACCTCCTGGAACCGGCGGCGGAACTCCTTGGCCTGGGCGTAGAGGCGCACCTTTCCGGCCCTGTCCTCTCCGTCCGTATGGGGGTGCAGCAGACTCAGCACCAGAACGCCGCCGCTGACGGCGCCGCACAGCTCCTCATGGCTGCCGCCCACGCCGCCGCCGAAGCCGCCCATGGCGGCCATCAGCTGCTCCGGCGCCGTGCCCGTCAGGTCCGCAAAGGCCCCGGCCACAGACTGGGCACAGTTATACCCCTGTTTGTGATATGCATAGGCTGCCGCACAGCGATCCATTGTATATTCCTCCAATTTTTCTTTGATAAATTGTAAAGTACATTTACTTTATAGTCCTTTTGCCAGCTGGGTGATCTTCCGCAGCCGGTGGTTCAGGCAGGACTTGGTCACCGGCGGGTCAAACTCCTCCGCCAGCTCACTGAGGGTCAGCTCCGGATTCTCCAGCCGCAGGGCCGCCGTCAGCTGGAGCTTGTCCGGCAGCTGGTCCAGGAGGCCCGCCCGCTGGAGCTTCCGGATCGATTCCAGCTGTTCCTGGGCCGCCTCCACCGCCTTGTCCAGATTGGCGCTGTCGCAGTTGAGGCGGCGGTTAACGCTGTTGCGCAGGTCCTTTTCCAGCTTGGCGGACATGACGCTCATGGCGGCCACGGGCGCGCCGATCAGCGTCAGGAAGTCCTCGATCTGGTCGCTCTGCTTGAAGTAGGTGATGAAGCTGCCGTTGCGAGCCACGCTCTTGGGGGGATAGCCGCACTCCCGCAGCAGCACCTCCAGCTCCCGGCTCACCTGCAGGTGGGAGGTCGCCAGCTCCAGGTGGTACCGCTTGGCCGGGTCCGTGACGCTGCCCCCGGCGAAGAACACCCCCCGCAGGAAGGACGCCCGGCAGCACTCCTCCTCCAGCAATCCGAAGTTGATGTGCAGGGCCAGGTTCTGCTCCGGGCTGAAGCCCAGCAGGTCCACGATCCGGCGGAGCTTGCCGCCGTCTGTGATCTGGAACACCAGCTTGCCGCTCTCCCCCTCCTCCGGCAACCGGTCGAACCGCAGGCCGAAGGCCCGGTGAAACAGCTTGGGAAGCCGGGCAGCCAGAGCGGGGTTCCCGGTGATGATCCGCACCTCGCTTGCGCTGAAGGTGTTGCAGTACAGCAGGATGCCGTAGGCCTCCGCCCGGGCGCAGCACAGCTTCTGCACCGGCAGGCGGCACAGCTCGTTTTTGGCTTCAAAGGAAAAGGACATGGGTGGGTCTCCTCCAACTCTGGGTAATTGTGGGGCTCATTTCCGCTCCTCCATCTGGTAGGCGTCCTCCCGGGGGCGGAATCGGGCACCGGCGATCCGGACGCTCCGCTCCGCATGGAGCAGGATCAGCTCCCGGGCCAGGGCCGCGGAGCTGTGGCGGACAAAGCCGCTCTCCACCGTGGCCACCGGCCGCTCCACGACCTCCACGCCCAGGGCCGCGCAGGCGGACTTGTCGCAGCGGATGCGCTCGGCCCCCTCCTCCGCGTACCGGGCGGCCACCGCCTTGGGGATGGGCGAGGAGTTGGTGAGGCACAGGCGGAACAGGCCCTGCGCCGAATGGGCGAAGATGGCGGCGATGTGGTCGGATACGGTGTAGCCCTCCGTCTCACCCTCCTGGGTCATGACGTTGCAGACATAGACCTTCAGGGCGTCGGACTCCCGGATCGCCTTCACGATGCCATCCACCAGCAGATTGGGGATGATGCTGGTGTACAGGCTGCCGGGCCCCAGGACGATCATATCCGCGTCGGCGATGGCGGAGACCGCCTCCGGCAGGGCCTTGGGCCGGGAGGGGATCAGACGCACCTGGCGGATGCGGCAGTCCTCCTGCTTTTTGCAGTAAAAGATCTTGGACTCCCCCACCACCGTGGCGCCGTTCTCAAATTCCGCCTCCAGCTGGACGTCCGCCGTGGTCACCGGCAGCACCCGTCCGGTGATGGCCAGGACCTGGCTCATGCGGCGCACCGCCGCGTCAAAGGACGGGGAGATGCCGTTCAGCGCCGCCAGAAACAGGTTGCCGAAGCTCTGCCCCGCCAGGCTCCCCTCGGTGAAGCGGTAGTGGAGCAGCTCCCGCATCACCGGCTCCGTGTTTGCCAGGGCCTCCATACAGCTGCGGATGTCCCCCGGCGGAGGCATCCCCAGGTCCTGGCGCAGCATGCCGGAGCCGCCGCCATCATCCGCCACCGTGACGATGGCGGAGATGTTCTCCGTATATTGCTTCAGTCCCCGCAGCATGTTGGACAGGCCGTGGCCGCCGCCGATGACGGCCACCTTGGGGCCATGGGCTCGGGGGACGCGGTATTCCTGCTCCCTCACGGCTCAGCCTCCCCGGGTCATGTCCCGGTGGTTCTCCAGCACCTGATAGCCCAGGCCGTGGATGAAGCCCGCCAGGGCATGGGTCACCGCCACGGAGCGGTGGTGCCCCCCCGTGCAGCCCACGGCGATGGTGAGAGAGGTCTTTCCCTCCTCCGCGTACAGGGGCAGGGAGAAGGCCAGCAGGTCCTCCAAACGGCGCATGTAGTCCTGGGTCTGTGGGAAGTGGAACACATAGTCCGCCACCGCCTGGTCCAGCCCCGTCCGGGGACGCAGGTCCTCCATATAGAAGGGATTCGGCATGAACCGCACGTCAAACACCAGATCCGCCTCCAGAGGCAGGCCGTACTTGAAGCCGAAGGAGGTGACACTCACCGTCATCCCCCCCTTCTCCCCCTCCTGGCCGAAGAGGCGCAGCAGCTCTCCCCGCAGTTGGGCGGTGGAGGTGCGGGAGGTGTCGATAACAAAGTCCGCCCGCTCCTTGACGGGGGCCATCATGGCCCTCTCCTTCTTCACCGCCTCCTCCAGGGAGTCGGTGTCTGCCGCCAGGGGATGGCGGCGGCGGGTCTCCTTGTACCGCTTGATGATGACCTCCGGCGCGGCCTCCAGAAACAGCATCCGGCACTGGGCCTCCATGTCCTTCAGCTTATCCAGCACGTCGAACAGCTCCGTGAAGGAGCTGGCCGTCCGCACGTCGTACACCAGGGCCACCCGGTCGTAGCGGCCGTTGCCCCCGGCGCAGAACTCCGCAAATTTCAGGATCATGGCGGCGGGCATATTGTCCACGATATAAAAGCCCATGTCCTCCAAAAAGGAGGCCGCCTTGCTCTTCCCGGCCCCGGAGAGGCCGGAGATGATGAGGATTTCCATGTCCGCACCGCCCCTTTCTCAGTCGATGATCCGGACCTCCGGCTCCAGCCGGACGCCGGCCTGCGCAAAGACCCGCTCCTGGATCTGGCGGATCAGCTCCTTCACGTCGGCGCAGGTGGCGCCGCCCCGGTTGATGACAAAGCCCGCATGCTTCTCGCTGACCTGGGCGCCGCCCACCGTCAGCCCCTTCAGGCCGCATTGGTCGATCAGCGTCCCGGCGTAATAGCCCTCCGGCCGCTTGAAGGTGCTGCCCGCGCTGGGGAACTCCAGCGGCTGGCTGGCCCTGCGCTTTTCCAGCAGCTCCTTCATCCGGCCCCGGATTGCCGCCGGGTCGCCGGGCGTCAGGCAGAACTCCGCCCGCAGCACCACCGCATCCGGGTGATCCGTCAGAAAGCTGCGGCGGTAGCCGAAGGCCATCTCCGCCCCGGTGAGGGTCCGGATGCCCTCCCCCGGCAGCAGCAGGGTTGCCTCCCGCACCACCTGGGCCATCTCCCCGCCGTAGGCGCCGGCATTCATGCACACCGCGCCGCCCACCGTGCCCGGGATGCCGTGGGCGAATTCCAGGCCCGCCAGCCCCTGCCGGCAGGCGAAATCCGCCACCCGGGCCAGGGAGGCCCCCGCCTCCGCCAGAATGGTCCCCGGTGTCCCGCCGGCCTCCACTCGGCTCAGGCCGGCGGAGGTGTCGATCACCAGCCGGTCCAGCCCCTCGTCCGGGGCCAGCAGGTTGGTTCCGTTGCCCATCACCAGGGGACGGGCGCCGCAGCGGGCGGCCATGTCCAGCAGCAGCACCAGCTGCTCTCCCCGCTCCGGAAAAGCCATGCGCCGGGCCGGCCCCCCGATGCGGAAGGAGGTGTGCCGGTCCATGGGCTCCTCCTTCTCGATCCGCAGGTCCGGCAGATAATCCGCCGCCTGCTGGTCAAATGTGATCCACCAGTCCATTTCTGGACCTCCTCATACTTCAGATTACCCGGCCCAGCAGGGCCGCACCGATGACGCCGGCGTCGTTGCCCAGCTCCGCCCGGAGGATGCGGGTGGCCCGCCCGCCGTGGCGGGAGAAGCACAGCGCCCCGACCCGGCGGCGCAGGGGCTCCAGCAGCAGATGCTCCGGCGCCCCGGCCACACCTCCGCCGAAGGCCACCGCCTCCGGCCGGAGGATGTTGATGAGACTGGCCGTGCCCTCCGCCAGCTCCTCCACATAGGCGCGGCAGACGGCAAGGGCCGTCTCGTCCCCCGCCTCTGCCGCCAGAAAGGGCGTCCGGCCGTCCACGCCGCCGGCCTCTTCTGCCAGACGGCAGAGGGCGCTCTCCGGATGGGCGGCCATGGCCGCCTCCGTCCGGCGAATCAGCGCCGTGGCGGAGGCGTACTGTTCCCAGCAGCCCCTGCGCCCGCAGGGGCAGGGCTCTCCTCCGGCATGGAGCACCATGTGCCCCGCCTCGCTGGAGGATTCGCCGCCCCGCAGGCGGCCGTCCAGAATGATTCCGGCCCCCAGGCCGGTGCCCAGGGTCAGCACCACGAAGTCCCGCAGACCCCGGCCCGCGCCCTGGAAATACTCCCCTACGGCAGCACAGTCCGCGTCGTTGCCCAGCAGCACTGGCAGGTCCAGCCGCCGGCGGAACAAGGCCGCCAGATCCGTCCGCTCCAGGGGGATGTTGGTGGTGTACAGAACCTCTCCGCCGGAGACGGCCCCCGGCAGGCCGATGCCCACGCCCTCCGCGTCCCCGGGCACCGCTCCGGCGGTGGAGAGCACCTCCGCCGCCAGATCCGCCAGGTCCGCCGCAAAGGTCTCCGCCCCCCGGAAGTCCAGGGGGCGGCGCGCCGCCGCCAGAAGGCGGCCCGTCTCGTCCGTCAGGCCCGCCTTCAGGTTGGTGCCGCCCACGTCGATACCGATGAAGAATCCGCTCATTTCTGTTTCCGGCTGCCCTGCTCCGCCCGCAGGTCCACCCGCTGGGCCAGCTCCTGGGCGGCGTTGAAGCCGTAACGCCGGTGGCGGTTGTTCATGGCCGCCACCTCCACGATGCTGGCCAGGTTCCGGCCCGGCCGCACCGGGATGGTGACGCAGGGGATCTCCACGCCCATGATGTCGATGTGGTGATCCTCAATGCCCAGCCGGTCATAAAACTTCGTCTCGTCCCACTGCTCGAACTGGACCACCAGGTCGATCCGGGATTCCTCCATGATGGCGCTCATACCGAAGAGCTGGCGCACGTCGATGACGCCGATACCCCGCAGCTCGATATAATGGCGGATCACCTCCGGCGCGGTGCCGATCAGCTGGTTGGAGATGCGGCGGATCTCCACCGCGTCATCCGCCACCAGCCGGTGGCCCCGCATGATGAGCTCAATGGCGGACTCGCTCTTGCCGATGCCGGAGTCGCCGGTAATCATCACGCCCTCGCCGGAGATGTCCAGCAGTACGCCGTGGCGGGTGACGCAGGGCGCCAGCACCCGGTTCAGATACTCGATGGTGTGGCTGGTGAACTCCACGGTGGTCTCCTCGGTCCGCAGCAGCGTCCGCTCGTGGACCCGGGCGCTCTCCAGGCACTCCGGGAAGCAGTCCAGCCCCCGGGAGATCACCAGGGCCGGGATGTCGTAAAGAAACAGGTCGTCGAAGCACTTGCGCCGCTGCTCCGTCGTCAACCCCTTGAGATAGGTGATCTCCGCCTTGCCCAGCACCTGGAGGCGGCGGGGGTCAAAGTAGTCGTAGAAGCTATGAAACTGGAGGCCGGGACGGTTCACGTCCGTGATAGTGAGCAGCGCCGTGTCATAGTCGCTGCCCCTGTTCAGCACCTCCAGATTGAAGAGGGTGACCAGCTCCGAGATCTTCAGGCCATGTTCTTGCATCGTGTCCTCCCCTTTTCTTGCGGCGCCCGGGACTGGGACGCCGGTTTTCTCCCAGGCCGGGCCCACGCCCGGCGCGGTGGATGGATCGCCGCACCCGCGCTCCGGTGTGCGGAAGTAACTCTATTATATATGAATCTCACCGCTTGCGCAACACCCAGCCGCCGGTTTCCCGGTCGGGCCCTGTGCCCGCGGCCGAATCCGGCCGGTCTGTCGGAGCGGGGCGGGCTCTTGCCTCCGGCCGCCGGTTGTGTTACCATAGGTGCGGCCGGTGGTATTTCCACAGATGACATGAAAAGGAGCGTGGCGTCCATGCTGAACTGTATTGCCGTGGGGCTTGGGGGATTCCTGGGGTCCGTGTACCGTTATCTGGCTGGGCAGATTCCACTGGGAAGGGACTGGGGCTTTCCCGTCCGGACGCTTGCCATCAACCTGATCGGCTCCTTTCTCATCGGCGCCGTCACGGCGCTGGCCCTGAAGCGGGCCGCCCCCGACCCCAGGCTGGTGCTCTTCCTGAAGGCAGGGGTGTGCGGGGGCTTCACCACCTTCTCCTCTTTTGCCCTGGAAACCGGAGATCTTCTGCAAAGCGGGCGCACGGCGGCGGCCCTGCTCTATGCGGCGGCAAGCCTGATCCTCGGCGTTGCGGCGGTATTTGCCGGGGAAGCGGCGGTGCGCTGACGCCCCCTTGGCGTACAGTTGAAAAAAGCTTGTGTTTTTTTGAAAATTTTACTTGCATTTTCAAAACTTTTCTGTTATGATACCAGTTGTGCCTGCAGATGGCATGGAAGTACGCAACAGCAAGGAGGTGCAACGGATGGCTAAGTGCGAGTTCTGCGATAAGGGCGTTACGTTCGGCATCAAGGTCTCTCACTCTCATCGGCGTTCCAATCGGATGTGGAAGCCCAATGTGAAGCGTGTGAAGGCAATTGTCGACGGCTCTCCCCGCCATGTGTATGTTTGTACCCGGTGTATGCGTTCCGGCAAGGTCACCAGAGCGGTCTGACATGGACAAACGAAATCCCGAACCACCCGGTTCGGGATTTTTTGCTGTATATTCGCAGTCTCAGAAAGGAGCCGTATGGAACAGCCCATTCTCCCCCTGCGGGACGCGCCCGTCCTGGCGGACGCGGCCACCGTCTGGTTCAGCCGCCGCTGGGGAATCCCGGCGGAGTCCTACCGGGAGAGCATGGAGCAGTGCCTCCGCCGGAAGGCGCCGGTTCCCCAGTGGTACGTGGTCCGGGACGGCGGGCGCCTGCTGGCCGGGGCCGGCGTCATCGCAAACGACTTCCACGACCGGAAGGACCTGACGCCCAATCTCTGCGCCCTGTTTGTGGAGCCCCCCTGGCGGGGCCGCGGGACCGCCGGGCGCCTGCTGGACTTCATCCGGCGGGACCTGGGCGCCATGGGGATCCCCCGGCTCTACCTGGTGACGGACCACACCGCCTTTTACGAGCGGTACGGCTGGACGTTTCTGACCATGGTCACCGGGGACGACCATCTCCCGGAGCGGATGTATACCGCCCCCACCCTGCCCCCCGCGTCCAGCGCCCGTGTGCCGCCGGACACAATCAGCCCTTGACATTCCAAGGGTTTCAGGGGATAATGTACGTTGTTATTTTTTGTAATTTACCCGATATGGAGGTATTTGCATGGCATTGGATCAGAGCTTTTTCCAGGAGATGGAGGCCCGCATCCCCAAGGGGAAGGTCCGCACCCGGTTCGCCCCCTCTCCCACCGGCTATATGCACGTGGGCAATCTGCGGACGGCCCTGTACACCTGGCTCATCGCCCGGCACGCCGGCGGCACGTTCATCCTGCGGATCGAGGACACCGACCAGGGCCGCCTGGTGGAGGGCGCCACGGACGTAATTTACCGCACCATGGCGGAGTGCGGCCTGACCCATGACGAGGGCCCCGACGTAGGCGGCCCCGTGGGCCCCTATATCCAGTCGGAGCGCCGGGACCTGTATCAGCCCTACGCCCACCTGCTGGTGGAAAAGGGCGCCGCCTACTACTGCTTCTGCGAGAAGGCCGCATCCGAGGAGGACGCCGGTGACTTTGACCGCGCCGACGATCCCTGCCGGGATCTGTCCCCGGAGGAGGCCCGACAGCGTGTGGAGGCCGGCGAGCCCTATGTGATCCGCCAGCGGATCCCCCACGAGGGCACCACCACCTTCCACGACGTGTCCTTCGGCGACATCACCGTGGAGAACAAGACCCTGGACGACCAGGTGCTGCTGAAGCGGGACGGCCTGCCCACCTACAACTTCGCCAATGTGGTGGACGACCACCTGATGGGCATCACCCACGTGGTACGGGGCAGCGAGTACCTCAGCTCCGCCCCCAAGTACAATCTGCTGTACGAGGCCTTCGGCTGGGACATCCCCACCTACGTCCACTGCTCCCCCGTTATGCGGGACCAGCACAACAAGATGTCCAAGCGCCACGGGGACCCCTCCTACGAGGACCTGAAGGCCCAGGGTTATCTGACGGAGGCCATTTTGAACTATGTGGCTCTGCTGGGCTGGGCCCCCAAGGGCGAGCGCAGCGAGCAGGAGATCTTCTCCCTCAGCGAGCTGGTGGAGGCCTTCGATATCGCTGGTATCTCCAAGTCCCCCGCCATTTTTGACATCGACAAGCTCACGTACTTCAACGCCACGTATCTTCGCGCCATGGCGCCGGAGGACTTCGCCAAAGCGGCGGAGCCCTATATCCGTGAGGCCGTGAAGAACCCCGTCATCGATGTGAGTGCCGTGGCCGCCCTGCTCCAGGCCCGCTGTGAGAAGCTGACCGAGATCCCGGAGAAGGTGGATTTCTTCGACCAGCTGCCGGACTACGGCGTGGAGTGCTTCACCAACAAGAAATCCAAGACGAATCCCGAGGTCTCCCAGGCCATGCTGGAGGCCGCCATCCCCGCCCTGGAGGGCATCGGCGACTGGACGGCGGACGCAGTCCACGACACCCTGATCGCCCTGGCGGAACACCTGGGCGTGAAGAACGCCACCCTCATGTGGCCGGTGCGGATCGCCGCGGCCGGCAAGCTGGTGACCCCCGGCGGCGCCGTGGAGATCTGCCACATCCTTGGTAAGGATGAGACCCTGCGCCGCCTGCGGCTGGGCCTGGACAAGCTCCGGGCATGAGGCGGTTTCTGGCGGCCCAGTTCGCCCCGGTGCTCCGGGCCTGGCGGAACGGATATGAGGCCGAGGTCCGGCGCGCCGCCATCGCCTTTTTCCTGCTGGTCTTCCTGGCCTTCGGCGTGTGTCTGGCGGTGCCGGAGCTGCGGCTCGGCTTTTCCGCCTATCTCCAGCACCTGTTCCAGGGCATGGACCTGACGGACGGGGCCGGGAACCTCTCCCCGCTTCTGCTGCTGGCCAACAATCTGCGGGCCTGTGCCGTCACCATGCTCTATGGGCTGATCCCCTTTGTGCGTCTCCCGGCCCTGGCGCTGGGCGTGAACGCGGTGCTGCTAGGCGGCCTTGCCGCCTGCTATGCCGCCACGGACACCACCATGCTGCTGTATGCCGCCAGCCTGCTGCCCCACGGGATTTTCGAGCTGCCCGCCTTGATCCTGGCCTTTTCCATGGGGCTGTACATCTGCGGGCACCTGACCCGCCGCTGCCGCCGCGATCCGGCCGCCCTTCCTCTGGGCGCGTGCCTGGGGCTGGCGGCCCGGCTGCTGGTCTTCCTTCTGCTGCCGCTGCTGATCCTGGCGGCGCTGACGGAGGCCTACGTGACGCCCCTCGCCGCGGGGCTGTTCCTCTGAATCACAATCCACAGAAAGGATGCATTTCCGACTATGAGTAAAACCACCATCCCCTCCGGCTACCGGATGCCCCTCAGCAACAACGAGCTCCAGCGGGCCATCGAGCTGATCCACCAGGAGTTTCAGCACAGCCTTTGTGTGCGCCTGAACCTGCACCGGGTCTCCGCCCCCCTGTTCGTGGACGGCCGCACCGGCCTGAACGATGACCTGAACGGCGTGGAGCGCCCTGTCTCCTTTGACATCCCCGATGTGGGCACCGACGGTCAGGTGGTCCACTCCCTGGCCAAATGGAAGCGCCTGGCCCTGAAGCGGTACGAGTTCCCCGAGGGAACGGGCCTCTACACCAACATGAACGCCATCCGGCGGGACGAGGAGGTGGACAACCTCCACTCCATCTATGTGGACCAGTGGGACTGGGAGAAGCATATCTCTCCCAAAGACCGGAACGTGCTGTACCTGAAGGAGACGGTGCGCGACATCGTGGGCGCCATCTGCGACACCTCCGCTGCCCTGCGCAACGCCTTCCCTGCCCTGACCTTCAAGCCGGACCGGGACGTGTACTTCATCACCACCCAGGAGCTGGAGGACCGCTATCCCGACCTGACGCCCAACGAGCGGGAGGTGGAGATCTGCCGCAAGCATCACACCGTGTTTCTGATGCAGATCGGCAAGACCCTGGCCTCCGGCAAGCGCCATGACGGCCGCGCTCCCGACTACGACGATTGGGAGCTGAACGGCGATATCCTCATGTGGAACCCCATTCTGGAGCGGAGCTTCGAGCTGTCCTCCATGGGCATCCGGGTGGACGCCGCGGCTCTGGACCGCCAGCTGACTGCTGCGAACTGCAACCAGCGCCGGGAGCTGCCCTTCCACAAGATGCTGCTGAACGGTCAGCTGCCCCAGTCCATCGGCGGCGGCATTGGCCAGTCCCGGCTGTGCATGTTGCTGATCGGCACCTGCCATATTGGCGAGGTTCAGGTGAGCCTGTGGGATGCTGACACCATGAAAACATGTGAAGATGCTGGTATCACACTGTTGTAAAGTAAATTTACCATACAGAAAAGCCGCCCGCCGCAGATCACGGCGGG